>Ga0302046_10000182_pt1 | contig 67574 bp, 57 predicted proteins | sample RVTome_11_FD_200261 | JGI IMG/M metagenome (GOLD analysis project Ga0302046, IMG submission 200261) | Soil microbial communities from uranium-contaminated site in the Upper Colorado River Basin, Wyoming, United States - RVT147D111 (version 2) ... | reverse complement strand
AGTGGATACTGTTCAGATGAACAGTATCAGGCTGGGAAGGAGTGTCAATGCCGGTTGCTTTGTGCGTCACAAGGTGAACCAAGGGCGAGGAGAGGACAATCGATCTCACCCTATCAAAGGCCCCTCTCCCCGGCCCTCTCCCGCAGGGAGAGGGAGAGTCGTCCTCCGCGCGGAGAGAGGCTGCTGCCCTGATCCCTTCACCCTGGTGTGGCATGCTGTTCCCTCTCCCCCTGGGAGAGGGTTAGGGTGAGGGGCCCCTGCAGAACGACAACAGGGTGGTCGTTCTTTTCGGGTAAAGGGTAAGAGTATGAGCAAGAGCAAGAGCAAGATGGGCACTTCTTGCTCTTGCTCCAGTCCTCATCCCGTGGTTGCAGGGCATTCCAATAATGACCCATTTCCAATCTCCCCCCTCGCTTCCTTGGGGCCCCAAGCCCAACGGTCATCTTGTCATTTGGGGGAGGGGGGATTAGAGTGGGCGTCTTGTGACGGGCCGCTTTTTGACAGTGGGACTTGCGATGGCGCTGGCCGGGCCGATGCCCGGTTGGGCGCAGGGGATCCTTTTCAGCGTGAAACCGTCCCTGTTGTCCCTGTCAGAATGCGTGGCGGAGCCCGGGGCGGTGCCGATTCCCGGGGTGGCCACGAACCTTAATTTGGAGGTCGCGGGTTGGCAGACCCAGCCCGTCTCCGAGTCCGGCCCGGGCACCTTCCACTTGGTCTTCAAGGAACCCACGCGAGTCGGCACGGTTCTGGTCCATCACGCCGGATCGGTCTCCTACCAGGTCGGGAAGGCGTGGAAGACGCTTGATCCCGGCGCCGAGACGGGGCGGGATCTGCAGGTCCTTACGCTTCCCGAGGGGGTGGATATCCAGGCCGTTCGCATCACGGTCCCGTCCCGTCCCGACGGTGCGGATGCGGATGGAGCGCCGCTTCACCGCGCGGAGCTGTCCTATGCCACGCTGATCCCGGTCCGGCTGGCTCGCCTGACGGAGCCGGTGGAGGTGACGGCGCATTGCGCGAACGACAAGGCCGGGGAGGTATTGCTGGACGGCCGGGTGGACCCCGAGCGCAATTGGACCTCCGACCGCCATGCCCTGACCCCGGAGACACCTGAGTGGGTGATGTTGAAATGGAACACGCCGCAGACGGTCCGTGGTGTGATGACGTTTCGCGGGCGGGAGGATGGAGGCTTGGGTTCGTTTTTCACCGAGGTGTTCACGGGTGAAGGGGATCCGGTGGGGGGCGGCATGGAAGGGTGGCAACGTCCGGTGGGCCGCCGCACGCCGACCGGGCCGTTTCGGTCCAGCCAGTTTTTTGTCGCCCTCCAGCCGGTGACGGGTCGGGCCCTGCGCCTGATCAGCGCGGAGGGGGGCGCCCGGGCGGGTTTGGGCGAGGTGATCCTGACCCGGGACGCCGGGACGCCCTCGAAGGCCGGGCCCGTGACCCCGGGGAAAGTGAATTAACGCCATGCGAAGACGACGCGAGGCGCGGGAGCGCGCCGTTCAGTTCCTGTTCCAGTTTGACCTCAATCCGCCACAGCGATTGGAGGAGGCGCTGGATCTGTTTTGGGAATCGCAGCGGGCGGCGGCGATCCAGCGGGAAAAAGGGCCGGCCACCTGGGGGGAGCGCATCCAGCTGCCGCCCCTCAGCACCGAGGAGGCGGCGGTGCGGCTCTTTGCCGATCCGCTCATCCGCGGTGTGATCGAGCATCGCAACACCATCGACGAGACCATCCGCCGCCTGGCCCTCAACTGGGACCTGCACCGGATCGCGGTCGTGGACCGCAACATCCTGCGCCTGGCCATCTACGAGATCCTGCACCGGGACGACATCCCGCCGGTGGTCAGCATCAACGAGGCGGTGGACATCGCCAAGCGCTACTCCACGGAGGAGAGCGGCAAGTTTGTGAACGGCATCCTGGACCGGGTGAAGCACGAGGTGCTGCGCCCGGCGCGCACCGCCGACCCGGAAGCGGCGGTCTGATCTGACATGGCCATCGACCTCCATCTGCACACGCATTTCTCGGACGGCACCTTTTCCCCCGAGGAACTGGCGGCGCATGCCGCCCGGCACGGGTTGCAGGCGGTGGCGCTGACCGACCACGACACCGTCGAGGGGTGTCCGCGCATGCAGGCCGCCTGCGAGGCCGAAGGGCTGGAGTTTCTCCCCGGCTCGGAGTTGACCGCCGAATGGGAGGGGCACGAGCTGCACCTGCTGGGCTACGGGCTGGACATCGATCATGCCCGGTTGCTCAGGGAGTTGGCCCGTTTCCAGAAGGTCCGCCAGAACCGGATTCATGAGATGGCGGCCCGCCTGAATCGCATGGGGGTCGGGTTGCAGGCGGAGGCGGTGTTTGAACTGGCCAACTGCCGTTCACCGGGGCGCCCGCACGTGGCCCGGGCCCTGGTGCAGGGAGGCTTTTGCCACAGCATGGACGAGGCGTTCGAACGATTTCTCAAGTGGGGCAAGCCCGCCTGGGTGCCCAAGTGCAAGATGTCGGCCACGGCCGCCATCGACCTGGTCCATGAAGCGGGCGGTGTGGTGGTGATGGCGCACCCGGGGCTCAACCGAACCGACTCCTGCATCCCCGCGCTGGTGGAGGCGGGGCTCGACGGGCTGGAGTGCTTTCATTCCAAGCATTCCACCCCGATGAGCGAGCATTACCTGCAGGTGGCCGAGCAGCACGGGCTGCTGGTCACGGGCGGATCCGATTGCCATGGCCGCAGCAAGGGGCGTCCCCTCATCGGTTCGGTCCGTGTCCCCTATGCCCATCTCGAGGCATTGCGCCGGCGCTGGAACGCACACCGGGACTCCATGGTCTCCCCGCCGGCCGCCTCGGAGCCCGCCCCCAATTAATCCTTCTCCTCATTGCTCTCATGGGTTTGCTTCAAAAGTTCAAGGATGGCCTGTTTAAGACCCAGTCCCGGCTCACACAGGAAATCAAGCGCATCGCCACCCGTTCGCCCAGGCTGACGGGCGATTCACTCGAGGAACTCGAGGCGGTGCTTCTGGGGGCCGACTTCGGCGTCCAGACCACCACCCGCCTCGTCGAGGCCGCCCGCAAGGCCTACGAATCGCAGGGACGCCAGGGCCTGGCCGTGTTCGAGGTGGCACGCCGCGAGGTGGAATCCATTCTGACGCCCGGCGAGTCCGAACTCCGCCGCGCCGCGCAACCGCCCACCGTGGTCTCCGTGGTGGGCGTCAACGGCAGCGGCAAGACCACCACTTCCGCCAAGCTGGCCCATCGCATCCAGTCCAACGGCGGCCGCGCCATGCTAGCCGCCTGCGACACCTTCCGCGCCGCGGCCATCGAGCAGCTCAAGCTCTGGGGCGAGCGCCTCAAGGTGCCGGTGGTGGCCGGCGCCTACGGGGCCGACGCGGCGGCGGTGGGGCATGACGCCGTGATGGCGGCGTTGGCGCGCGGCGTGGACTACCTCTTCATCGACACCGCCGGCCGGCTGCACACCAAGCAGAACCTGATGCAGGAACTGGAGAAGCTGCACCGCGTGATCGGGCGCAAACTGGAAGGCGCGCCGCATGAGGTGCTGCTGGTGCTCGACGCCAGCACCGGCATGAACGCCCTCAACCAGGCCCGCGAATTCCACAAGATCGTGCCGCTGAGCGGCCTGGTGGTGACCAAGCTTGACGGCACCAGCAAAGGCGGCATGGTGGTGGCCATCCAGCAGGAGCTGGGTTTGCCCATCAAGTTCGTCGGGCTGGGCGAACAACCCGACGACCTCCAGCCATTCAATGCCAAGGAATTCTCCCAAGCGCTCTTCCCGGAGCCGGAAGCAAACGACTGAGCCCGACGACGCTTCCTACATGCGGCAGGCGCTGGAACTGGCCGCCCAGGGACTCGGGCTCACCTCGCCCAACCCGGCCGTCGGCGCCCTGGTGGTCCGAGGCGGACGCATCCTGGGTCGTGGCTGGCATCAGCGCGCCGGCCAGCCCCATGCCGAGATCGAGGCCTTCCAGGCCGCCCGCACCGCACGGCGCCGCCTCCAGGACGCCACCCTTTACGTCACACTCGAACCCTGCTCGACCCAGGGACGCACCCCTCCCTGCACGGAGGCCATCCTCAAGGCCGGTATCACCCGCGTGGTGGTCGGCGCCGTGGATCCCAACCCCCGCCACGCCGGTCACGGTCTCGAGGTGCTTCGTGCAGGCGGCGTCGAGGTCGTGACCGGCGTCCTGGAAGCGGAGTGCACCGACCTGAACCGCGCCTTCAACCATTGGATCATGCATGGCACGCCCTGGACCTTGCTGAAGGCGGCGATGACCCTTGACGGCAAGATCGCCACGGCCGAGGGACGCTCGAAGTGGATCACCGGCCCGCCGGCCCGCGACCGGGTCATGGCCCTGCGCCGGACCACCGACGCCATCCTCGTCGGCATTCACACCGTCCTGGCCGACGACCCCGCCTTGACCGTCCGATGGTCGGTCCCGCAAGGTGAGTCGCCTGATCCACCCATCCGGCAACCGCGCCGCATCATCCTGGACAGCCAGGCCCGGACCCCGCTCCGGGCGCGCGTGCTTCGGGATGAGCATGCCGCCCGGACCATCGTGGTCGTGACCGCCGCCGCGCCTCCTGATCGGGTGAAGGCGCTTGGGAAGATGGTGGAGGTGTGGACGTTGCCGGATCAAGGGGGCCGTGTGGATCTCCCCTCCCTGGTGAGCAAACTTGGTGAAGCCGAGGTGACCCATCTGATGGTGGAAGGCGGCGGGGAAGTGAACGCCTCCTTCCTGGAAGCACGCCTGGCGCATGAGGTGGCCTTCTTCTATGCGCCCAAGGTCCTGGGCGGCCACGGGTCGCGCCGGGTGATCGGCGGTCAGGGCGCCCGGTCGCTCGCCCAGGCCACACGCCTCATGGAGGTGCAATGGTGCCAGGTGGGCGAGGACCTGCTCATGCAGGCTCGGATCCAACCCGTCCAGACGCCGCGGCGGGCGCCCGCTCCCGGGAAAGTGGACACCAAAGACGACACACCCACTGAGCCGGAGAAACCGGCCGGTGCGCGTCGCAGCCGCGGCCGCGGGCGGGGACGCAGACGCCCTCCCGCCAAGGCCACCGGCCGCAAAGCCCGTGGCACCCAGGAGTGAAACATCATGTTTACTGGCATCGTTGAAGAGGCGGGCAAGGTCGTGGCGGTAACCTCGTCGCGCGGCGGTCTGCGGATGGTGGTGGAAGCCGGCGTGTGCGGGCGGGGTGTCAAGAAGGGGGACAGCATCGCCGTGAACGGCTGCTGCCTGACCGTGGTCCGGCAAAGCGCCCGGGGCCGCCACAGGCGCCTTCAGTTTGATCTGCTGCAGGAAACCTGGAGCCGGACCAACTTCCGAGAAGTGAGTCCGGGCCGGCGCGTGAACCTGGAACGGTCGCTGGCGGTCGGCCAACGGATGGGCGGCCATTTCGTGACCGGCCACATCGACGGTTGCGGAACGATCCGCAAACTGGAACCGCACGGCGCGGACCGGCTCCTGGAGATCGCCGCGCCACGGGATGTGATGCGCTTTGTCCTGCCCAAAGGTTCCATTGCCGTGGATGGGATCAGCCTGACCGTGGCCGCGGTCAAGCGGGGCGGTTTTCAGATCTGGATCATTCCCCACACCTGGAAGGTGACCGCCCTTTGCGAGCGCCACGTCGGGGACGCCGTGAACCTGGAGGCGGATCTGCTGGGCAAGTATGTGGCGAAGCTGTTGGGGAAGGAGGCGAAGGGGTGAATCAGCCAATAGGCGAATAGGCGTATGGAGGCACAGGGCAAGTCCTCCCGCTCACCCATCCGCCCATCCGCCTAATTGCCTATTTGCCCATGTCTCGTTCACGCCGCTTCGGCATTCCGTGCGTCATTCCACTCCTTGAGCAAGCGGGGGATGTGTTCGAACTCGGTGGATTTGTCGAGGAAGGCATCGGCACCCAGTTCGCGGCAGCGATGCCGGTAAGGGTCGGAGGTGAAGTTGGTGAGCATGAGGACGCGGGTATCGGGCGACTCCCGCTTGATGGTTTCCAGGACGTAAATCCCGCTGCCCTCGGGCATGGAAATGTCGAGGATGAGGACATCGGGTGCCAGGCGCCGGGATTGTTCGAGGGCCTCGACGGCATGGGCGGCCTCGCCGATCACGTGGGAGTGGGGGACATCCTCCAGCAGACGGGCGAGGCGGTCGCGCACGATGGGCGAGTCATCCACGATCAGGATTTGGAGCGGGGGTGTCATGGCGCGTTGGGATCCAGTTGCATCTCGGCCTTGATCTTCTCGGTGCAGTCGGGGCAGATGCCGTGGCTGAAGCGGACGTCGGTGTGGTGGGCGATGTAGGTTTCGACCCGGTGCCAGTAATTCTTGTCGTCCCGGATCTTCTTGCAGTAGCCGCAGATGGGGAGCAGGCCGTGGAGTTGGCGGACGCGGGACAGGGCCTGGGTCAGATCACGGACGTGGCTGGCCACCTTGTTCTGGAGGGTGAGGAGGCGCGCGCCGACCTGGACGCGGGCGCGCAGTTCCCCCGAGTCGAACGGCTTGGTCACGTAATCGTCCGCGCCGGCTTCGAGTCCCTGGATCACGTCGCCTTTGTCGGCCTTGGAGGTGAGCAGGATGATGTAGGGGGGGTTTTCCTGCTCCCGTTCGCGCAGGCGCCGGCAGATGTCGATGCCATCCATCCCTGGCATGAGCCAGTCGAGGATGAGCAGGCTGGGCGGGTTGTCGGCCTGCAGGGCGGTCCAGGCTTCGGCCCCGTCCTGGGCCACGATCGCGTCGTAACCCCAACGGGTCAGGGAAGCCTGCAGGAGGCGCCGGGACACGGCTTCGTCTTCAGCAATCAGGGTCTTCATGCGGCGTGGGATTGGATCAGTTGATGGAGTTCGGGGTGAAGTCGTTCCAGTTCCTGCTTGAGTTCGGCCAGGACGGGCAGGGCCTCCTCGACGCGATTGGTGCGGCCCAGGTTTTCGAGACGGCGCGCCAGTTCCTGGGTGGTGTCGGCGGCAAAGTTGCCGACGGAACCCTTGAGGGCGTGGGCGGCGCGTTCCATACCCCGTGCATCCTTTTGCGTGAGCGAGTCCTCGATGCGCTGCAGGAGGACGGGAGCGTCCTGAAGGAAGATGCCCACCAGTTCCTTGAGCAGATCAAGGTCGCCGTCCATGCGCGCCAGGGCGCGATTCAGGTCGAAGGCCGGGCCGCCACCGGCCGGCAGGGGCGTGGGAGTGGAGCGTGCGGCCTGGTCGATCTCCTCGATCAGGTCAAAGAGGGCGGAGGAGTTGAGCGGCTTGGTGAGGTAATGGTCCATGCCGGACTCCAGGCAGCGCTCGCGGTCGCCTTTCATGGCATGCGCCGTCATGGCCACGATGGGGATGCGGCGTCCCGAGCCCTGCTCGCCCTGGCGGATGGCGCGAGAGGCCTCGAGTCCGCTCATCTCCGGCATCTGCACATCCATGAGGATGAGGTCGAAGGTGTGCTCCTCAAGCAGGCTGAGGGCCTGGCGGCCGTTTGAGGCGAGCACGACCTGGTGTCCCCATTTTTCAAGGAGCCGTACGGCCAGGCGTTGGTTGACGGGGTGATCCTCGGCCAGAAGGATGCGGCGCGGTTTCCGGGTGCGGCGTTGGGCGGGCTTGGAGATCAGCCTGGGGGAGGTGTCATGGGAGATGCCCAGGGCCCGGTGGAGGGTGTGGTTGAGCTCGGCCTGCTTGATCGGCTTGATCAGGTAATGGGGAATGCCCAGGTCGCGGCAACGGTGGGCGTCGCCCAGATGATCCACCGAGGACAGGAGCATGACGAGCGCTCCGGCCAGATCCTCCTCCTTGATCCGTCGGGCCAGCGCAAACCCATCGAGGTCCGGCATGCCGGTGTCAATGAGCACGATCGGGAAGTGGTCCTGTCGCGCCGCCTGCGCCCGCAATGCAGCCAGGGCGCTGTGCGCGTCCGGGGCTTCGACCGGCCGGGCGCGCCAGCGCTGGAGGTGTTCGCGGAGAATGGCGCGGCTGGTGGCGCTGTCGTCCACGACCAGGACGGGCAGGTTGGCCAGGGCATCCGGTCCGTCCTGGCCGGGCGCGGGCAGGGTTTCGGCCCCGCGCGCGAACCGGGCCGTGAAATGGAAGGTGCTGCCGAGGCCCGGCTTGCTTTCCACCCAGATCCTTCCGCTCATCAGGCAGACCAGTTGGGAGGTGATGGCCAGGCCGAGTCCGGTGCCCCCGTAGCCGCGGGTGAAGGAGCTGTCCACCTGGGTGAAGGCTTCGAAGATCGCCGCCTGCTTGTCTTCGGCAATGCCGATGCCGGTGTCGCGGATGGAGAACTGCAGCATGACCTCCCCGTCCTGCGTCTCGAGCACCTGCGCGCGCAGGACGACTTCGCCCTGGTGCGTGAACTTGATGGCGTTGCCGATCAGGTTGGTGATGATCTGCCGGAAACGTCCCGCGTCCCCGACCAGGACCTCCGGCAGGTCCGGCGGCAGGTGACTGAGCAGTTCCAGTCCCTTCTGGTGGGCTCGGAAGGCCAAGGTAAGGAGGGTGTCCTCCACGACGTCCCGCAAGCGGAACGGCTCCCGTTCCAGATCCAGGCGGCCGGCCTCGATCTTGGAGAAGTCGAGGATCTCGTTGATGATGCCCAGGAGGGTGTCGGCCGAGTCGCGCACGGTGGTGAGCAGGCCGCGTTGATCCGCATTGAGCTCGGTGTCCAGGGTCAGGGTGGTCATGCCGATGATGGCGTTCATCGGCGTGCGGATCTCGTGACTCATGTTGGCCAGGAACTGGCTCTTGGCCTGGTTGGCGGCCTCGGCGAGTTCCTTGGCCTGCTTCACGTCGGCCTCGGTGTGGTGGCGCTGGATGGCGCTGGCCAGCAGGGTGGCGACCGACTGCAGGAAATGGACATCGTCCTGGTTGAAGAGGCGTGTGGACTCGCTCATCACGGTGAGCAGACCGAAGGGTTCGGTGCGGCCCTGGATGATGACGGCCACGCCGCTGGACATGCCGGATTCCTGCAGGGCGGTCATCTGGCGGCAGCGTGAATCGACAAGGATGTCATCCACGAGCAGGGGATCGGAATCGCGCAAGGCGGCTTCCGACCAGCCGCGCAGTGTTTCATTGACGTGGCCGGTTTCACTCTCAAGCGGGAACGGCTTCCAGCCATGGCAGGCCACCGTGCGAGGGGGGCGGCCATTGTCATCGGTTTCCAGGATGAGGCAGTGCGGGACGGACATGGTTTCGGAGACGAGCCGGACCGCACGGTTGAGCAGGTCGCCCAGTTCGGGGCCGCGCATGGCGGCCTGGCCCAGCTCGGCGATGGCCGCCTTTTGCACTGCGTCCTCCTGAAGGGCCGCCTCGGCCCGCTTGCGTTCGGTGATGTCGCTGCAGGCGCCGATGAACATCTTCACCTGGCCTTTCTGGTCGTAGATCGGCCGTCCGCGGTCCACCCAGACCACGTGGCTGCCGTCCTTGCAGCGGATCCGGTATTCCTCGACGAAGGGTGTGCCGGCCTGGCAGGAGACGTCGTAGGCGCGGAGGATGCGCGGGCGGTCCTCGGGATGGACATGGTCCTCCCAGGAGGCGCGGGACCGTTCGAACTCGCCTTCCATGAACCCGAGGGCCTTGTCGATCTGGCCATACCAATCCACCTTGCCGGTTCCGACATGGTGCACGTACAGCACGTTGCTGGCATTGAGGGCGATCTGGGCGTAGAGCTGTTCGGATTCCCAGAGGGCCTGTTCGGCGCGGCGCCGCTCGGCGATCTGCGCCTTGAGGTCGCGGGTGCGCTGTTCCACGCGCTGTTCCAGGTCGTTCTGGGCCGATTGCAGCGCCTCGTCCCGTTCCTGGATCTGGGTGAGCATCTCGTTGAAGCTGTCCACCAGGCGCCCGATTTCATCATGCCCCTGCTTGAAGGCGCGCACGCGGTAGTTCCGGTTCTTGGCCACCTCGTGCGCCACCTCGGCCAGTTCGAGGATGGGCTCGGAAACCACGCGCTGGAGGCGGGCGGAAAGGAGCAGGGCCACCCCAAACGAGATGGCGAACACCAGGGCCACGATCTCCAGGAACTGGGCCAGTTGGGCGTAGAGGGGGCGCAGGTCGCTCTGCAGGTAAAGGCTCCCGACGCGCTCCCCGTGCAGGAGGATGGGACTGCAGACCACCAGCGAGTCCCGGTGGTACTGGTGGCGGTTGTCGGCCAGGTGAATGGGGGGGGCGGGCTGGTCGGGCACGCCGTCCCGGTTGTGATAGGCAAAGGTCTGCCCCTCCGCATCCATAATCCATGCGCCGAGGATCTGCTGGCGCGTTTCCAGTCCGGTAAGGATGTCCGTCGCCTGGTCCGAGAACCTGAACTGCACCATCACGGCGCTGTGATCGGCGATCAGGTCCGCGGTCGTGACCAGGTCGTCCACCATGTCCCGGCGGAAGCTGGTGATCTCGCTGATGACAAACGCCGCGCAGGTCACGAGCAGGGCCACGCTCGTCGTGAGGAGAATGATGAGCGTCTGCTTTCTCTGCAGCGGTATGTCGCGAAAGGGAATCATTCGGAGTGCTTGTTGGAGTGGGGTGCCTGGAGGATTTCGCTCGCCACCTTGAGCAGGTTGGGGTCGATCCGGAGACCGGCGTCGCCGGTGGCTTGCAGGTTGATCCGGAAATGGACCCGGTTCTGGACGCGGATGAACTGGATGGCCCCCCCGCGCTCCACGAACGTGTCGGACTCACCGATGGTCAGGACCGGCAGGTCGCCAAGCCGCTTCAGGGCCCTCTGCTCGCGCTCCGGCTCCATGGCGCCGAAAAAGACGATGTGGCACGACCCGACCGCCTCGATCGAGTCCACCCGGCGGATGAGGATCGGCCGGCCCTGCGCGGTCTTGCCGTCCAGGACCAAATCGATGCGGGTTCCGAACGGGTCTTTCCCAAGGATGCCGATGACAAAGGGATAGGGGGCGTCCTGCAGGCAGGCCTCGGGCCATTGCACGAACTTGGTGAAGCTGTGCAGCAGAGCCGCCTTGACCTCGTACTGGTGCCGCGGAGGTTCCGCCCCCAGCGAGGGGGCCAGCAGGCCCGCCAGCAGCAGCCCCCAGCCTGCCGTGCGGCGCCATCCACCCGCATGCCATAGAGCCGGAGACCGGCCGGGCGCAGGCTGTGTGGATGGGAGGCAGTGGGGCACGGCTAAAACTTGATGCTGAGTTTTGCGTAGAAGGCGCGCTGGATCTCCGCCGCCGGCACGGTGATGAACGAGGAGCGAAACTCGGGATGCTGGTCGTCCAGGAGGTTCTGGCCGACCACCGCCACTTCCAGTCGATCGTTGGGCCGCCAGCCCAGGCGCGCGTCCATGGTCACATAGGCGGGAATGCCGTAGGTGGGCAGGCTGTCCACGTAGCGCCCGGTCAGGTCGAGTTGCACGTTCCAGGGCAGGTCGATCGAGGTGCGCAAGCCAGCCTGGTTGTGCGGGCTGGTCCCTTCCGCCGATTCCGATATCGTGTCGGGACTCCCGTCGGGCAGGTGCAGTTGCATCCGCAGGTAGGTGTAGGAGGCGCGCCACCGCCACCAGTCCAGCGGCCGGTATTCCAGGGCCACCTCCGCGCCGTAGGTTTCCGCGGTCATGTCGTTCACGGCCTCGAACGGCACCACCACGTGGGGCGGCGGTGGATTGTTTTCCAGAAACGGGCTTCCCGATTCGAACGAGCGGAGGCTGTCGTAGTCGTTGTAGAACGTGGCCACATCCACCGAGACCTGGGCATGCGCCTTGACACGGTAACCCAGCTCGTAGGCGGTCAACTCCTCGGACTCGAAACTGTTGTTGCCGAAGAGGGAGACGGCGGTGAGCGGGGGGCCCGGCGTGACCGTGTTCAGCACGCGGCCGTCGTCCTCCACCCTCGAGGGCGTGCGGACCGCGCGGGAGACCGCGCCCCAGACCGTGTTCCGGTCGTTCGGCGTCCAGGTCAGCCGCGCGCCGGGCTGGACTTCGAATCCGGTGTAGTCGTTGTGCTCGAACTTGCTGCCCAGCGTCAGCTCGACGAGGTCCTCCAGCAGGTCCCATTCGGTCTGCAGGAAGCTGCTGTAGAGGTGGGTGGAGCGATCCGTTGGATCAAAGGAGAGGGCGAAGTTGTTCCCCGACTGATCGTCGTGGGCGAACCGGTAGCCAAGGCCCCAGATCACCTCGTGGCGCTCCAGGATGGGGAACCGGTGCTGCAGGTCCAGGTCCACCGTGTTGCGTGCCTCGTCGATCAGCGATGTGTTGCGCTCGGTGCGGTCGTAGTAGAGCTGCAACTGAAGGTCAGCCTCCTCCGAGAAGTGATGGGTCCATCGGGCCAGGCCGTTGCCGCCGCTGACATGGGCCGGTTCATCCACGACGGAAGTGTACGGCGGCGTGAGGGTGGGAACGATGTAGGTATCGTCCAGGTCGCCGTAGTAAAGGTCGCCCTGGAAGGTGAGCGTGTTGATCCAATCCTGCTCGTAGTCCGCCCGAAACCCCGTCCGGGCCATCGACCAGGCATCGTTGGAATCGTCGCCGGACGGGGTGACGGTGTCGTCCCGGTTGAAGTATTTCGTGTAAACCCGGTAATGGGTGTTCTCAGCGAGCTGGCCTCCGTAGCGCAGATTGGCAAAGCCGCGCTCTTCGGTGCCGCCTCCGGCGTTGGCCAGCAGGCCCTGGGTGTCGCGCGCGCCTTTGGTGATGATGTTGATGACGCCGTTTACGGCGTTGGCGCCCCAGAGCGTGGCGCCGGGTCCCCGGATGACCTCGATGCGCTCGATGTCCTCGAGCATGGTGTCCTGTACGTCCCAGAACACACCGGAGAAAAGCGGCGTATATACCGATCGCCCGTCCATCAGCACGAGCAGCTTGTTGGCAAAAAGATCGTTGAAGCCCCGGGAGGAAATCGCCCAGTCGTGCGCGTTCACCTGCGCCACATCCAGGCCCGGCACCATTCGCAGCGCCTCCGGTATGCTGGTGGCGCCGGAGCGGCGGATGTCGTTCCCCGTCACGATGGTGACCGCGGAGGGAGCCTTGAAGATCGGCTCCTCCTTGCGGGACACCGACGTAATCTCCACGTTGATGAGTTCCTCAAGGCTGAGCTCGGTGAGGTCGTCCGGGGTTTCCCGATTGAGGTCCGCTTCCTCCGCGGCGGGCAAAGAGGAGGCCATCACCCAAAACAGCACAAGCCCGGCGTGTCGCCAGGCCCTGCTTAATCCCGTGACCAGTGAGTTCATTGCTAGATGGAAGTGGTTTGCTTCCCCCTCGGCATAAGAAACATTCGGGCCAATCCCCTCATCACCCGCGGGACCCGGACATGGTTAAAGAGGTCAGAATCAGGGGATTGGGTAAAACCTCGCGGCCGGGGGCTCGACGGGTCCCAGATCCATGCGCCTTTCGTACGGCCCCACTAGGGGCGTGGAGACGCGGTTGGGTGCGATACCGATCCATGCAAGATGCTCGAAACCAATTGCATGAAGAATCCAGGTCTCCCCATGAGTCCTTGCGCCGGGAGACGTTTCCCGTAATCCATGTATGGAGGGGGCCAGTGGCGCCCAGACGTCGCGGTCCTATGGCGAAGGCGCCTCGGGTTCGTGGATCCAGGCGGGAAAATCCCCTTGGCTCGGTCAATTTTGCCGCGTCCATGCCAGCTCCCCAGCATCGATACCTCCCGCACCCCGACTCCCAACGTGTACGAAAAACGTGCCGTACGGCACCGTTTCGCGGCACATCGACGTGTACGTTTTTGGGTCCGTACGGCCCCACGGGGATCCGAAAGGTTTCGTGTGGGAAAGGGTCAGGCGGCGGGAGCGGAGAGCGCCTCCTCGCCCGGCGGGCTCGGAAGGGGCAGGGACACCTGAACTGATGTTCCGTGTCCCCGCGATCCCTGGATGACCACAGTGGCACCTACCGAGGAGGCGCGTTCCCGGATGCCGAGCAGTCCCAGGGAATCTCCTCCACGGAGGTTGGCCGGGCGGATGCCGACACCGTCATCCTCGATGCGCAGGTGCAATCCCGTCCCGTCGATCCAGCTGCGGACCTTGACCTGGCTGGCCTGAGCGTGGCGCGCGATGTTGGTCAGCGTTTCCTGGAAGATCCTGAACAACGCCGTCTTCGCCTCGGGTGAGAGCAGGGCGTCCGCCGCGGCGCACTCGCACGCGCAGGCGATGCCGCTGTGCGCGGTGAACTCCGACGCCTGCCATTCCAAAGCGGCGGACAGCCCGAGCGTGTCGAGCACGCCGGGTCGCAGCGCGGCGGCGATGCGGCGCACGGCGTGGACGGTGCGGCTGACCAGCTGGGTTGCCGACGCCACGCGTTCCCGAATCGGGGTTTGCTCAGCATCCAGGCGACCCAGGATCCAGGAGAGGTCCATCTTGACGCCGGTCAGGGCCTGCCCCAGTTCGTCGTGCACCTCCCTTGCCACGCGGGAACGTTCCTCCTCACGGACGCTTTGCAGGCGGGCGGCGAGGGAGCGCAATTCTTCCCGAGAGGTCTGCAGCGCCTGCTGGGTTTCACGCCGGACCGTGATGTCCCGAACGAGGGCCATGAGCAGGCGAACGGGTTCCTGGCGCACGGCGCTGACGGTGATCTCGACTGGGAAGATGGAGCCGTCCGCGCGGCGTCCCTTGGTCTCGCGTCCGCAACGGGCGGTGTGTTCGTGCGTGGCGGGAAGGATGCCGGGTGACACCGGATGGCCATGGCATCCTTGGGGGATGAAGTCGGTGAGAGGTCGTCCCTGGGCGGCGGCGGCCTCGCATCCGAACATGGCGGCGGCGGCGGGATTGAACTCGTGGATGATGCCGTGGTCATCCAGGGTGATGATGCCATCGGCGGCGTTCTCGATCACGGAGCGGGCCTGCTGAGTGGCCAACTCGAGGGCGGCCTGCCGCTGGAGATGGGATCGGGTGAGGAGAAAAAGAAGGGCGCAGGTCAGCGCCGCCATGAGCCAGCCCAGGATGGTGGCGGCCTGATCGGAGGAAAGGTCGGGATGGCTGGGAAAGACGGGATTCCAGATGATCGTGAGGCTGCCGGCCGCGATGAAGTAGAGCAGGGAGATCAGGGCGGCCTGCCGATTGTAAGCGGTCGATTTCATGCCGGGCTCGTCGCGGCAGGAATCGTGCCGGGGGGAGCGGGAAGTCGGACCGATCAGTCCGACCCGTCGGATCGGACGGATGATGAGGCGTGGTCGGATCGCAGGGCTCGCCGACCCTACCGCGTGCCCATGCCGACGCTTTGGACGGTCTGGAACAGCTTGCCCTCGGTCTTGATGCTGGGGGCAATGATGATCTCGGTTTCCTGGAACTCCTTGAGGTTCTGGGCGCCGACGTTGCCCATGCAGGTGGTGATGGCACCCACCAGGTTCTGGGAACCGTCGTCCACGGTGGCGGGCCCGAAGAGGATCTGCTTGAGTGTGCCGGTGACGCCGACCTTGATGCGGGTGCCGCGGGGCAGGTTGGCGTGGGGGGTGGCCATGCCCCAGTGGTTGCCCTTGCCGGGGGCTTCCTCGGCGCGGGCAAAGGCGCTGCCGACCATGACGGCGTCGGAGCCGCAGGCCAGTGCCTTGCAGACGTCGCCGCCCTTGCTCATGCCGCCATCGGTGATGATCGGGACGTAGCGGCCGGTTTTCTTGTAATGATCGTCCCGGGCGGCGGCGCAATCGACGGTGGCGGTGACCTGGGGCACGCCCAGGCCGAGGACGCCGCGGCTGGTGCAGGCGGCGCCGGGCCCCACGCCGATGAGCACACCGGCCACGCCGGTCTTCATCAGTTCGAGAGTCACCTTGTAGGTCACGGCGTTGCCGATGATGACCGGGATGTTGAGTTCGTTGGTGAAGGAGGCCAGGTCGAGGGACTTGTACTGGGTGGAGACGTGGCGCACGGTGGAGACGGTGGATTGCACGACGAACAGGTCGGCGCCGGCCTCCTGGGCGATGGGACCGAAGCGCTGGGCGTTCTGGGGAATGCAACTGACGGCGGCGAGCACGCCGGCCTTCTTGAGCTCCTCGACGCGCTGGGAGATGAGCTTCTCCTTGATCGGTTCCTGGTAGATCTTCTGGATCATGGCGGTGACCTTTTCCTTGTCACCATCCACCACCTGTTCGATGACCTGGGCGGGCTTTTCGTAGCGGGTCTGGACCCCCTCGAGGTTGATGACGCCGAGGCCGCCAAGATTGCCCATGGCGATGCAGAAGCGGACATCGGTCACGCCGTCCATGGCGCTGGCAATGATGGGGATCTGGAGCCTGATAGCGCTTCCGTCCTTGCGCGGAATCTGGAAGCTGGTGTCCACCTCGGCGGGGTTGATGGTGACCTCTCCTGGGACCAGGGCGATTTCATCAAACCCATAGGTCACACGGGCTTTCCGGTTGCGTCCAATCCACATTCCCATAGCGCGTATCCTGTCGTTAAACAAAAGGGATTGAGAGATGGATCATCCCTCAACCCGGTTGCTGGTTAAAAGCGAATGGCTTCGTTCAATGTCCCACATTGGGAGCATCGCGAGCGGTCCACATCCGAATCATCGGTATAGACAAAACCACACCCTTCACAGCGGAAAATGTGGTCGTCGCTGGGCGATGGGCCGAAGCGCCTCTGACGATGCTGGGAGTATAGGGCGAGCCCGGAAACCCCCGCAAGCAAAAGTAGGACATAGAGAAAAAGGAGGATGTCGATGCTCATGGAGAAGGGGTTCCGGGGGAGGCAGGTCAGTGGGTGAGTGAGAGAGTGGCCAGGTGAGCGGGAGTCATGAGGTCACGAAGTCATCGGGTCAGCGAATGGGCGAATGGGTTAGGGGTTGGGTTGGGGGGTGGTGGCTGTTTCGTTGGGGGCAACCGTGTGCCAGTGGAATGTCACGTAGCCGAAAACGGTGGGCGCGGGCGGTTCGGTGGGATCGGCGGGCGGCAGCGGCACGAAGCGGGCCGCGCGGGAAAAGCCCAGGGCATGGGCGTCGGCCTCGGCTAATCCGCAGGATTGAAGAAGGCTGGCGGTGAGGACCGTGCCGTCGGGTTGCACGGCCAGGCGGATCACGGTGTTGGTCAGGATCTCCGCCCGCGTCCAGGAAGGGAGCGCGGGGCCGCCCAGAAGGGGTCTGGCATGCAGGGATTCCGAACGCTCCAGCCACGACGCCTCAGGAGGTCGAAGGGCCGGGACAACCAACTGGTCGAGCACCGGTGCCGGCAAGCCCGTGTCGGCGATGCGCAACGGCGGCACCGGCTCTTCCTCGATGGCGGCGATCAGGGCCATTCCCAACTGACGCTCATCCGGCGCGAGGATCTGCAGCCGATCCTCCCAATCCGCCACGGTGTGGGGCACAGGTTCAAAGTGCATCCAGGCTTCTCCGGAATACCCATGCCGGCCGGACAACGGCACGATGGCAGGATCCGACAGCGTCATCCAGGGATCGCCCGCGCCGGCCGGTCGCCCAGGGTCGAGCATGCTGACGCGCGTGGCGAAGGTGGCGGGGGGCTGGCGCGGTGCGGGACGTTCCCCGAACAACCACAGCATCGCGATCTGGGCGAAAAAGGCGAGGCCGAGCCAAGTGAACCAGCGTCGGGCGGACCAAGCGTAGGTCTCGGGATGCGGCTGGGAAGTGGCGGGGCTCATGGCGCCGGGGCTGCTTGACGGGGCACAAGCGCGGGTCGTGTGGCGAGCAGGACGTCCTGGATGCCGACCTCGCGCGCCAGCAATGCCAGTTCGACGAGCCGCTCGTAGCGGGCGCTGCGGTCGGCCTGGATGACGAGGATGAGCGGTTCCGGGGAACGTTCCACCCGGCGTTGCAGGCGCACCTTCAGGTTTTCCGGGTGAATGATCTGGTTTTCAAAATAGATGAGCCCGTCGGCATCCACCGCCACCGCGGTGCTTGGCCCTTCGATGCCGGGGACGTTTTCCCCGACCGGCAGCTGGATGGGGACCCCCGGCGTGAAGACGAGGGAGGAGGCAATGAGCACGAAGATCAGGAGCAGGAAGAACACGCCCATGAACGGGGCCATGTCGAACTGGCCCCGGAAGATCTTGGCGTTGTGGGGGAACCTCATGGCGCTTTGCTGGGCGGGAGCTCGGAGACAATGTTGATGATCTCGGTGGCGGCCTTTTCCATGTCCAGGACGATGGCGTTGACGCGGCTGACGAGATAATTGTAGGCCGCGTAGCAGGGGATGGCGAGGGCCAGGCCGGCCGCGGTGCAGATGAGCGCCTCCCAGATGCCGGTGGCAAAGGACTCGATGTTGGCGAGGGTGCCCTGGGCCTGGATGGTGGTGAAGATGCGGATCAAGCCGAGCACGGTGCCAAGAAGGCCCATGAGCGGGGCGATCTGGGCGATGGTGGCGAGGAGGTTGAGCTTGCTCTCCAGGGGCGGCACCTCGATCAGGCCGGCCTCCTCGAGGGCTTCCCGAACCCCTTCACGACCGCGCTCGCGGCTGAGGATGGCAACCTTCACCAAACGCGCGACCGGGCCGGGCGTGGCGTCGCAGATGGAGATGGCCTCGACCACGTTGTCCCGCCGCAGCACGTTGCGCACGCCGTTCAGGAACTCCATGGAGTTGATCTGGGCGCGGTGGTAGTAAAGGATGCGCTCCACAAAGACCACCAGGGCGGCCGCACTGGCCATCGCGATCAGCCAGATCATCGGTCCGCCGTAGGTCAGGAACTTTGGCAACATGCCCCGCGTTATAGCCTTGGCACGGCGGGGGGACCATCCTGAAATGAGCGAATGGGCGAATGGCTTGCCACGCAAGCGGCCTCGCCCGCGCAGGGCCGTTGACAAGGTCCGTGGGTCGAAGCGTTGTCGCCCTTCGACATGCCGGCTTCATCTTGCTCTTGCGCTTACTCTTACTCCTACTGTGCGGAGGCTGAGCAAGAATATGTCCTTCCCCGGGCGCTGCTGGGCAAAGAAGGCTGCGCAGCGGGTTGCGACACAAGGTGAACCATGGGCGTTCAGAGCACTCTACATCGCACCCTATCAAAGGCCCCTCACCCCTGCCCTCTCCCGGCGGGAGAGGCCTTCGACGAGCTCAGTCGAGCGGGGACCTGTCCTCCGCGCGGAGAGAGGCTGCTGCCCTGATCCCTTCACCCCGGGGTGGCATGCTGTTCCCTCTCCCTGAGGGAGAGGGTTAGGGTGAGGGGCCCCGGCAAAACGAAAACATGTGGGTCGTTCTTTTCGGGTAAAGGGTAGGAGCAAGAACCTGTGCGACAGGAGCCCGTGCCGACTTTGTCAACAGCCCTGATCGCCCGCGGGAGAAGGAGGGGAAATGTCTTGCCTACGGAGTGGGGCCTCGAAATTCTTGGTTCATGGACACACCAGACCAGTGGCGGGAGCTGTTCCTCATGCAACCGGCGTTGAACGAGGTGAACTTCCGGCGGCAGGAACCGGGTTGCGCGGAGAAGGATCACTCCAACTCCCGCCACCTTTAACCGCGTGCCTGTGGATGCCCCCCGCGACTTCCCGTCGGTCCAGCGCCCGTTGCCGCCCTCTCTGCCTCGCGGCGCGAGCCGGGCCGTGCCGGCCAGATGGCGGCGCGAGGTGGCTCATGTGCTGATCAGCCGCGACCAGATCGCGCGTCGTGTCCGCCAGCTTTCCCGCCGCATCGAGACCGACTTCGCGGAGCGGGACCTTGTCATCGTGGCGGTGCTCAACGGCACCGTCCTTTTCCTGGCCGATCTTGTCCGGCAACTCTCCCTGCCGCTGCACCTGGACTTCATGGGCGTCTCCAGCTATGGGAAGGGCACACGGTCGGGACGGTTGACGATGACCAAGGACCTGGGTTTGGAGGTGCGCGGGCGGGATGTGCTGCTGGTGGATGACATCCTGGACACGGGCAAAACGCTGCAGCGGGTGATGGCGCGCGTGCGGGCGAAGCGGCCGCGCAGCCTCAAGACCTGTGTGCTTCTGGAAAAGAAAGCGAGGCGGACCGAGCGGGTGCGGGCGGACTATGTCGGGTTCACGATCCCGGACCTGTTCGTCGTGGGTTACGGGCTGGATTATGCCGAGCGCTACCGGAACCTGCCGTTCCTGGCCGTGCTCCAGCCGGCGTTGTATGAGGCGAAAGCCGGAGCGGGGGCGGCATGAAGGTGCGCGTGCAGTTCTTCTCCTGGTTTCGGGATGTGACCCGTTGCGAGAGCACCACGGTGGACGTGGACGAGGGAACCACCCTGGAGGCGCTGCATGAAGCGGTGCTGACGCGGCATCCCGGCCTGGAACCGGCGCGCCGCGCGACGTTGCGGGCGGTGGGGTTGGATTACCAGCCTGGGGATTACGTGTTGCGTCCGGGGGATGAGGTGTCGCTGTTCCCGCCGGTGCAGGGAGGATGAGTGCGGTGACGGCCATGAACCTGGAGATCATCATCACAGAGTCGGCGATCGACGAGGCCATCCTGGAACAAGGGTGTCCGATGTCCGACGGGATGGGTGCGGTGGTGCGTTTCCTTGGGGTGGTGCGGGGCAGGGAGGAGGACGGGCCGATCCGGGCGATCCGTTACGAGGCTTACGAGGCGATGGCGCGCCATCAGTTTGATGTGATCCTGGAGGAAGTGGCGCGGCGCTGGCCGGTCGGATCGGTGCGACTGGTGCACCGGGTGGGCGTGGTGCCGGTGGGAGAGCCCTCGCTCTGGGTGGAGGTGGTGTCGCCGCACCGGGCCGAGGCCTTTGCGGCCTGCCAATACTTGATCGATGACATGAAGCGGGTGGTGCCGATCTGGAAACGACCGCAAAGCTGACGCGTGATGATGCTGAAGCTGGCCAGTCTGCCGCTGTAGGGGAAATGAATTGTTCTAGCCTGCCTTCCCTGCTTAACTCACTCGAACTGGGTCGATGAGTCATTCGGTCAAAATTGCACTGTATGCCTTTCTGGCAGTGGGCCTCCTTCTTTGCACTTGGGGCTTCCTGAACCGGTTCCACGGCAGCACGGACGTGCCGCCGGAAGATCCGGTGCCGCCGACGGAGGAGCCGGTGCCGGCCGAGAAGCGGGATGGGACCGGGGCCATGATGGCCTACGGCGCCCTGGCGCTGGTGATGATGGTCGGGCTGGGGCTGATGATTGCCTATGACATGAGCCGCTACTTTGCGGCCAAGACGGAGGAATTTATTTTTGCGGACGGCGGGGAGGGTGCGCGCGATCCCGACTACGACGAAGCCGAGCATGTCTGGGCCAACGGCGAGTATCTCGACGCCATCCAGCTCATGCGGGATTACCTCAAGAGGCATCCTTCCCATCAGTTTGCCGCCCTGCGCATCGCGGAGATTTACGAGAAGGACCTCGGCAACCATCTGGCGGCGGCGCTCGAGTATGAGCAGATCCTCCAGCAGCGGCTTCCGGCGGAGCGCTGGGGCTGGTCGGCCATTCATCTCGCCAACCTCTACTCCGGCAAGCTGGGCAAGGCCGACCAGGCCGAGGCCCTCCTGCGCCGCATCATCAACGAATACGGACAGACTGCCGCGGCCCGGAAGGCGCGGGAGCGGCTGGGCGAACCCGAGCCCGCCCCGCGGGTGGCCCCGCCGCCGGGCGGCCCGCAGGATGACGCCTCCCATTTGCCGCCCGGCTTTCGGCCCAAGAAGGGCTGATCCTCCATCATGGCCTATCTCAACGAGCATTACCTGAAACTCAAGGCCGGCTATCTCTTCCCCGAGATCGCCCGGCGCGTCACGACGTTCTGCGACCAGCACCCCGACGCCGCCAAGCGGCTGATCCGGTGCGGCATCGGCGATGTGACCGAGCCGCTGCCCGAGGCCGTGCGGGAGGCGTTGCACAAGGCGGTGGACGAGATGGGGCGGCGCGAGTCCTTCCGCGGCTACGGTCCCGAACAGGGCTACCCCTTCCTGCGCCAGGCCATCGCGCAGCACGACTACCGGGACCACGGCCTGGAGGTGGCGGATGATGAGGTCTTCGTCTCCGACGGTTCCAAGTGCGACACCGGAAGCATCCTCGACATCCTGGGCGACCGGAACCGGATCGCCGTGATGGACCCGGTCTATCCGGTCTATGTGGACACCAACGTCATGGCCGGTCACACCGGGGAGGCGGACAAGGAGGGCGTTTACAGCGGGCTGGTCTATCTCCCCTGCAACGCCGCCAACCGCTTCGTGCCCGAGCTGCCGTCCGAGCCGGTGGACGTGATGTACCTGTGCTACCCGAACAACCCGACCGGGACGGTGGCGACGCGGGAGCAGTTGACCCGCTGGGTGGAGTACGCGCGGGCCCATCAGTCCATCATCCTCTACGACGCCGCCTACGAGGCGTACATCCGCGAGGAAGGCGTGCCGCATTCGATCTACGAGATCCCCGGCGCGCGGGAGTGCGCGATCGAGTTCCGGAGTTTTTCCAAGAACGGCGGATTCACCGGCACGCGCTGCGCCTTCACGATCGTGCCCAGGACGCTGGAGGCGAGCACCCCCTCCGGCAAGCGCTCGAGCCTGCACCCGTTGTGGAGCCGGCGGATGACGACCAAGTTCAACGGCGTGAGCTACATCGTCCAGCGCGGCGCCGAGGCGCTGTATTCCGAGGCCGGCCGGACTCAGGTGCGGTCGTTGATCGACCTTTACCTCGGCAACGCCGACATCCTTTGCAAGGGGGTGAAGGCGGCGGGCCTGGAGGTGTATGGCGGCGTCAACGCCCCCTACATCTGGGTGCGCGCCCCGGAGGGACTGTCCAGTTGGGACGCCTTCGACAAGGTGCTGAACGAGGCCAACGTGGTGATCACCCCCGGCAGCGGATTCGGTCGCAGCGGGGAGGGTTACTTTCGCATTTCCGCATTCAACAGCCGCGAGAACGCGGAGGAGGTATCGCGCCGGATCCAGGCCTTGTCCTGGTAAGCCACGCGGGAGGCATCATGGAGGAGGCAAGGGCCGAGTGGGTGAGGGGAGTGGCGTTGGTCCTTGTCGTGGGATACGGCCTGGGGCGATGGGCCCTGGAGGCGCTGAACCGGCGTCACCTGCATGCCGGCGCCGGACGCATCCCGGAACGACTCCAGGAGGTGTGGGACGAAGCCGCCCGGGAGAGGATGGTTCGCTACCAATCGGCAGTGAGCCGCTTCGCCCAGTGGCGCATCCTGCATGTGACCGGAGTCATGGTGGTGCTGGCGCCCCGGTTCATCCTGCCCTTGTTCAACCGGTTCACGCCGTTGCCGGAGGGAACCCTCAAGGAACGGCTGCTGGAGCTGGCCCGGCGCACCTCCTTTGCCATCGGCCGGATCCTTGTGATGAACGGCAGCCAGCGCTCCCGGCACGCCAACGCCTACTTTACCGGCTTTGGAAGGGCGCGACGGGTTGTGCTGTATGACACCCTGACGGGGGAACTGGCCGAACCGGAGATCGAGTCGGTGGTGGCCCACGAGATCGGACACGCCAAGCTGGGGCACATCCCCAAGATGATCCTGGTATCCGGACTGGGCCTGCTGGTCGGGTTCCTGGGAGTGCATGCCCTCTCGCGGGCAGAATGGTTTCTTGCCGCGTTTGGTTTTCAAGGCACCGCATCGGCCATGACGTTGCTCCTTTGCCTCTTGCTGTCCGGCCCGGTGCTGTTCTGGGTGGAGCCGCTGCTGAATGGATGGTCCCGATCCCGGGAGTTTGAGGCGGACGCATATGCGGCGCGATGGGGGCAGGGGGGAGGGCCGCTGATCGAGGCGCTGATCAAGCTGAACGAGAGCAACCTTTCGCAATGGATGCCGCACCCCTTGTACCGCTGGTTCTATTATTCCCATCCCACCTTGGCGGAGCGCATCGCGGCGTTGGAGAGAGGCGCCGCGACGACTTGAGTCGCGGCTGATATCGGACCGATCGGTCGGATGACACCTTTCAGGGCTGCGGGGCGGTTTCCGGCGTCGGCTGGGGAGGGGTGTTGGTCGTGGTGCCTTCCGGGCCAATGATCTTGGCTTCGCCATCCTGCCGCAGCTCGACGTTGAGGTCGAAGTTGGTGGAGGGCTTGGGCTCGGGGATGCCGCTCATGAGGAGCTCGGCGCCCTTCTTGTTGGCGGCGTTGCCGTAGATGCCGGAACGGATCCATTGCAGGCGGCGGGAGATGGAGAGTTCTTCCTTGAGGTTGGCGACCTGGGCGCGCAGGAGGGCAAGGTCATTGAACTGGCGTTCCAGCTCGGCCTTTTCGGCCTGGAGCCGTTTCAATTCGCGAAGGAGGAATTCCCGGTCGCCTTCCGCGGCGGCGAGCTTGGCTTCGGTGTCGGCGATCTGCTGGTTGAGGGAGCCGAGGGAGGTTTCGAGGCCGGAGATCTTGCTGGCCAGCTCATCGCCCTGGGCCTGGAGTGCGTCGATGCGCTTTTCCTGCTGGGCGATTTCGGCGAGTCGCTTCTCTTCGGCGACACGGGCGGCCTCGGCGGCGGCCTCGGCGGCGGCCTTGGTGCTGGTGAGTTGCTTGGTGGTGTTCTCGATGTTGTTGGAAGCGACGGTCAGATCCTCGGTGGCGCGGGTGAGGTTGGTGCGCAGGATGTAGGAGATCTCCTCCTGCCGATCAAGCTGGTTGCTGGTCTCGTCGAGCTTGGCCTGGAGGTCGGCGATTTTGGCCTGGCGTTCTCGTTCCAGCTTAACCGCCTCGGTATGGCGGTAGAAGAGGCCTCCGCCCAGGGCGATGGCCAGGAGCAAGCAGATGATCGTCAATGCCTTCATATCGGTTGTATCATGCGTGTCCGGGGGGTGGATGGCAAGTGGAACCTCCTGTGAGACCCGGCCGGTAGCGGTTGCCAAATGATGCCGGGAGACTACATTCCCGGCATGAGAATTCCCTCGGAAGTCCCGGTCATGACCCTGCCCGGGGCAACGTTGTTTCCGCAGGCCCTTCTGCCCCTTTACATCTTCGAGCCCCGCTATCGCCGGATGCTCAAGGACATGCTGGCGTCCGAACGCATGTTCACCGTGGCCATGCAACGGCCAGGGACGACCCACGAATCGCCCTGCGCGGTGGCGGGTCTGGGCCTGATCCGGGTGTCGGTCGATCACAAGGACGGAACCAGCCACCTCATCCTGCAGGGGTTGACGCGGGTGCATCTGAAGCAGACGCTCCAATACAAGCCCTACCGCGTGCAGACCATCCGGCCTGTGGAGATGCCGGAGGCGGATTCGGTGGTGGTGGATGCACTGCTGGCCAAGCTGCTGGAGCTGGTCCGGCACCGGCTGCAATTGGGGCAGCCCGCCATGCCCTTTCCCTTGCTGCAGTCCGAGGCGTCCGAGTCGGCCGGGGGCAGCATGTCCTCTCCGGCGGACAATGTCACCGGGGATCAGGTGGTCGAGTATCTTGAAAGCCAGGGCAACCCCGGCGCGGTGGCGGACATGGTGGCCTGCGCCCTGCTTGGTCATCCCGGGCAGCGCCAGACGATCCTGGAGACATTCGATGTGGAGGAGCGGCTCAAGCATCTGGTGCATTTTTTGATGGCGGAAATCGAGTCGCTCCAGAACAATCCCGGGCCCTATGAATGATTCTGCGGACGAGAAGAATGCGGCTCTCTTCGCTGCCCTGATCCTGCAGCAGTCCAACATGGCCCTCCTGATGATGGGCAAGGTGCCCGATCCCTCCACGGGCCAGACGCACGCCGACCTGGACAAGGCCTCCCTCTTCATCGACATGCTGGCCATGCTGGAGGCGCGCACGCACGGCAACCTCTCCAAGGATGAGGAGCGCATGCTCAAGGACACCCTCACCCAGCTGCGCATGGCCTACGTCGAGACGGCCAAGGCTCCTCCGGCGGCCCCGCCCCCGGCCGCCGTCACGGGCGATGCACCGAAGTCCGAGGCCCCACCCGCCCATGCCGGCGCTTCCTCCGGTGCCGAGGCGGCTGACGATGCCGCATCCCCCGCAACAGAGGACGGGGGTGAGGACGCATCCCGGAAAAAGTTTACCAAGAAGTATTGAACCTTCCGGCCCCGGTCCGCACCTTCCGTTCCGCCATGTTCAGGCTCGTACTCTTCGACATCGACGGCACGCTCATCCAGACCGATGGCGCCGGGCAGACGGCTTTTGCCCGGGTTTGTCGGGAGGTGTTCGGAGTGGCTGAAGGCGCGGCGGGCTTGAATTTTGCCGGACGGACCGACACGTCCATTATCCGGGAGTTCTTCGAACGGCACGGCATTGAAGCCTGCCCCGCCAATCAGGTCCGGTTTGTTGAATCCTATCTGGCTTTCCTGAGGGCGACCCTCCAGCCCGGGATGGGCCGGGTGCTCCCGGGCATCGTCCGTTGGCTCGAGGTGCTGGGTGCCCGCTCCGGGGAAGTCACGATCGGGCTGCTGACCGGCAACGTGCGGGAGGGTGCGAGGATCAAGCTGGGGCACTATGGCCTGTGGAACCAGTTCCTCACCGGCGCCTATGGCGACGATCATGAGGATCGCAACGAGGTGGCGGGGATGGCACTGCGGCGGGGGCGCGCGTTGTTCGGGGCCTCCCTGAGGGGCGATCAGCTGCTGGTGATTGGGGACACGCCGCGAGATGTCGCCTGCGCCCGGGCCATCGGGGCGAAGGCCTTGGCGGTGGCCACCGGGCCTTACACCCGCGAGGATCTTCAAATCCACCAACCCGATTGGCTGGCGGAGGACCTGGAACAGCTCAGCGCCGAGGCGGTGCTGGACGGTTGAACAAGCCGAATTTCACCCACTGGACCGGAAATCGTTGCCGGGTAGGCAATTAAAACTGGCCAGACGGCGAAGGACTGTGTTAGGCACAAAACCCAGTTGGAAATGGCAGATATGTCGCGATTGAGGCGTTTCAACCGCTACAGGTGCCCTGGCCTGAAGGGCTGGCCTGTGTTGCTGGCCATCGCGTGGCTCCTGTGCTCGCCTTGCCGGGCCGGGGCCGCGGGGACCTATACCGTCAAGCGAGGCGATTCCCTCAGCTCGATCAGCCGGCGACTGGGCGTCAGCAGCCAGCAGTTGATGCGCAACAACGGGATCACCGACCCCAACAAGATCACTGTCGGACAAACGTTGCGGATTGGCAGCCCCGCCCAGGACAGCACCTACACGGTGCGCCGCGGCGATTCGCTTTCCTCCATCAGCCGGAAATACGGCATCAGCAGCACGCAGCTGGCCCGCCATAACGGCATTTCCAACCCGAACAGGATCACGGTCGGACAACGCCTCAGAATTCCTGACAGGTCGATGGGTGGACCCACGCTGGACCTATTGCCGGGTGAGTTGAGCCGGGTGCGGGTTTCAAGCCGCTGGAAGACCATCGTGATTCACCACAGCGCCTCCATGGCGGGCGACGTCAAGGGGATGGACCGTTACCACAGGGAGGAGCGCCGCATGGAGAACGGGTTGGCCTACCACTTTGTGATCGGCAACGGTCATCGCATGGGGGACGGTGAGATTGCCCTGGGAAACCGCTGGCGGCGCCAGATCGACGGGGGGCACCTGGCCAGCGCGCGCCAGAACCACACCAGCATCGGCATCTGCCTGGTGGGCAACTTCGACCGGCAGCGACCGACTGCCAAGCAGTTGGAAAGTCTGGAAGTGCTTGTGGAATACCTGTTGGACTCCTGCCACATCCCCGCCTCCTCGGTGAAGACGCATCAGGAGATCAACGTGATCCACACACGGTGCCCGGGGAAATACTTCCCGGTCAAAACCTTCATGCGCGACCTCAAGCGCGCGCGGGGATAGGACCTATAGGTCCTATAAGTCCTATAGGACCTATACGTTGAAGCGGAAGAGCATCACGTCGCCGTCCTGGACCACGTATTCCTTGCCTTCCATGCGATAGAGCCCCTTTTCGCGGGCATGGGCGACCGAGCCGCACTCCACCAGATCCTTGTAGGCGACGGTTTCGGCCTTGATGAATCCACGTTCAAAGTCGCTGTGAATGGTGCCCGCAGCCATGGGGGCGGTGTCGCCCGCGTGGATGGTCCACGCCCGGACCTCCTTTTCGCCGGCGGTGAAGAAGGTGCGCAGGCCCAGAAGGTGATAGGCGCCGCGGATGAGCGCGCCCACGCCCGATTCCTTGACGCCGAGTTCCTGCAGGAAGGCGGCGGCCTCCTCCGGGGACAGCTCGACCAAGTCCGATTCGATGCGCGCGCTGATCACCACCGTTTCGCAGGCGTGATGCGTGCGGGCATAATCGCGCACGCGATTGACGTGCTCGTTGGTGTGCGCGGTGGCCAGTTCCTCCTCCTTGACGTTGGCGGCGAAGAGCGTGGGCTTGGCGGTGAGGAGGAAGAAACCCTGGGCCACGGCCTTCTCCTCGGGCGTGAGTTCCAGGGTGTTGGCAGGCTTGCCCTCGTTCAGATGAGGCTGAAGCCGCTTCAACACCGTTTCCTCAGCCAGGGCGATCTTGTCGCCGCGCTTGGCATCCTTGGCCACCCGCTCCAACCGCTTGCTCACCGCCTCCATGTCGGCCAGGACCAGTTCCGTGGAGATGGTCTCGATGTCGCGGATCGGATCGATGTCGCCGGCCACGTGATGGATGTCAGCGTCCTCGAAGCACCGCACGACCTGGATGATGGCGTCCACCTCGCGGATGTGGCTGAGAAACTTGTTGCCGAGACCTTCCCCCTGGGAGGCGCCCCGGACCAAGCCGGCAATGTCCACGAACTCGATGGCCGCGGGGATGATGATCTCGGTCTTGGCGATCTGGGCGAGCGGCTCCAGACGGGGATCGGGGACGGTCACCACGCCGACGTTGGGGTCGATGGTGCAGAAGGGGTAGTTGGCCGCCTCCGCCTTGCGGGTGCGGGTGACGGCGTTGAACAGGGTGGACTTGCCCACGTTGGGCAGCCCGACAATTCCGGCGCGTAGCATAGGATTTGGGTTGGAGGAACCGGGGTCCGGGTCCAGGGGGCGAGAGTAGGAGAGGACCGGGCCCAAGACAAGCTGTTGCTGGGATCCCATTCAGCGGCTGGATTGGGAAGGGAGTAGGAGCAAGAGCAAGAGCAAGAGCAAGAGTAAGAGTAAGAGTAAGAGTAAGAGTAAGAGTAAGAGTAAGAGTAAGAGTAAGATGGGCACTTCTTGCTCTTGCTCTTGCTCTTGCTCTATCGGGCCACCCCCTTTGTAATCACGCTCCCTGGTCTGACCGATCCGTCGGATCGGAGGGGAGGCCCCAGCTCAAGCCGCCTCGTTGGCGATGCGGATCCGCCGCTGTTGCTGAGCGCGTTTGCGCTGGTGTTCGTCGAGGATGCGCTTGCGCAGGCGGAGGTGCTTGGGGGTGGCCTCGACGTATTCGTCGGGCCCGATGTATTCGAGGGCGCGTTCAAGCGAGAGCTTGAGGGGCGGTTCCAGCTGGATGCCCTTGCCGTCGCCGGAGGAGCGCATGTTGGTCAGGTGCTTGGCCTTGCAGGGATTGACGGGAAGGTCCACGTCCCGGGCGTTCTCGCCGACGATCATGCCGCGGTAGATCTTGTCACCGGGGGAGACCATGAGGCGGCCCCGTTCCTGGATCATGTTCAGCGCGTAGGCGGTGGAGACACCGTCCTCGATGCTGATGAGGGAACCGTTCTTGCGGGCGGGAATCTCGCCGCGGTCCTCGCCGTATTCATGGAAGAGGTGGCTGAGCACGCCCATGCCGCGCGTCACGTTGATCATCTCCGACTCGAACCCGATGAGGCCGCGCATGGGGATGAGGGCCTCGATGGTCACGTCCTCGGCATGATGCTGCATGGTGACGATGTCCCCCTTGCGTTGGGCGAGGTTTTCCATGATGGGCCCAAGCGAGGACTGCGGGATTTCCAGGAAGAGTTTCTCGATCGGCTCACGAAGGGAACCGTCCTCAGCGCGGCGATAGAGCACCTCGGGGCGGCTGACCAGGACCTCGTATCCCTCCCGGCGCATCTGCTCGACCAGGATGGCGATCTGCATTTCGCCCCGGCCGGAGACGGCAAAGATGTTGGGCTGGTCGGTGTCGCTGACGTGCAGGGCGACGTTGGTGCGGGTTTCCCGGATGAGACGTTCCTTGATGTGGCGGGCCGTGAGCAGGCTGCCGTCCTGCCCGGCGAGCGGCCCGTCGTTGACCGCCATTTCCATCTGGATGGTGGGCGGGTCGGCCGGGATATAGGGGAGGGCCGGGCGCTCGCCGCTGTCCGCCAGGGTCTCGCCGATGCGCACTTCCTCGATGCCGGTGAGGCCCACGATGTCACCGGCGTGGGCTTCCTGGACCTGGATGCGCTTGAGTCCTTCGTGGTGGAAGATGGCGGTGACGCGGCCCTTGGTCTGGCTGCCGTCGCCATGGAGGCAGACGGCGGGGTCGTTGACGCGGACGATGCCGGACTGGATTTTGCCGAAGGCGATGCGGCCGAGGTAGTCGGAGTAGTCGAGGTTGGAGGCCAGGAGCTGAAAGCCCACGCCGGCCTGGGCGCGCGGAGGAGGCGTGTATTTCACGATGGCCTCGAAAAGCGGTTCCATGGTGCCGGTGACGTGCTCCAGTTCGGTCTTGGCATAGCCTTCCTTGGCGCTCGTATAGACGAAGGGGAAGTCGAGCTGCTCATCCGTGGCGTGGAGGGAGACGAACAGGTCGAAGACTTCGTCGAGCACCTTCTTGGGATTGGCGTTGTCCCGGTCGATCTTGTTGATGACCACGATGGGCTTGGCGCCGGCCTCGAGCGCCTTGCGGAGGACGAAACGGGTCTGGGCCTGCGGGCCCTCCGCCGCATCGACCACGAGCAGCACGCCGTCGATCATGTTCATGATGCGCTCCACCTCGCCGCCGAAGTCGGCATGGCCGGGGGTGTCCACGATGTTGATGTGGTAGTTCTTGTAGCGGAACGCCGCGTTCTTGGCCTTGATGGTGATCCCCTTTTCCCGCTCCAGATCCATGCTGTCCATGATCCGATCCTCATGGGCGATGGCTTGGTTGGCGCGAAAGGTGCCCGACTGCTTGAGCAGGCAATCCACGAGCGTGGTCTTGCCGTGATCCACGTGGGCAATGATGGCAATGTTGCGAATGTGTTCCATAGAAACGGCCCCAGCCGGGCGCGTAATCTGCCCGAATCTGGTCAAACGTCAAGCCTGCCGGGAATCTCCTGCCGGGCACGGCGGGACGGTTTCGAGCACGCCATGAAAATCTCTTTTCCCGCCGCGTTGGGTGTGGTTGTCTGTGCGCCCTGTGGCGCAGCACGTCGAATCCAACACCGTCGCATGTGAGAGGGACCACCGGTTCCGTGGAGTGCGCCGCCAGGTGATGAGGGTCAGATGGCTGGCATGCGGCCTGGGCGTGTGGATCAGCGCCGGGCTGTTGCAAGTCCATGCGGCTGAGCCCCTCACACCCATTCCCGATCCGCCCCAGTCAACCCCTGCCCCCGCCCGGCCCAGGAACGACATCCTTCCCCAAACGGCTGCCCCGACCAACCAGGGCGTTCCGGTTCCGACCGGCGTCAGCCTGCCCTTTCCCACGGCCACGGAGGAGTTCTCAGGCAGGTTGATCGTTCCGGATGCCGGGCCCTTCCAAGCGCGGGTGCCGGTGGATGACTTTGAGTTGCAACTGGCGCTGGCCCGACGGCGAATCAGTCCTGGATCGCTGGATGGGGTGTATGGGCCGCAGACCCGCGCCGCGTTGCAGGCCTTCCAAACCCAGCAGGGACTGCCATGCACCGGCGAACTGGACGAGGCCACGCGCCAGTTCTTGCTTCTGGATGGTCCCCCCTTTGCCCGGATTGTGGTGCGTCAGGAGGATCTCGCCGGACTCCGGGCTTCCGAAGCGACTTGGCTCGGGCGTTCCCGGACCGATTACCTTGGTTATGTCAGTGTGCTGGAAAAGGTGGCTGAACTGAGCCAAAGCAGTCCTCGGCTCATTCGCCGCCTGAATACCCTATCCGATTGGTCGCGGGTGCCGGCCGGCTCGGTTCTGACGGTGCCCAACACGAGCCTGCCCGCTCCGGTGGAGAAGGCCGCCTTCATCCGCATCAGCCTGGGCGCGCGGCAACTGCAGGTCCTGGGGGACCGCACCAATCTCATGGCGCATTTCCCGTGCAGCATAGGCCGGTTTGCCAACCAGCGACCGGTGGGGCGACTGGAAGTCGTCGCCATTGCCGAAAACCCAAACTACACCTTCGATCCAAAGGTCTTTCCGGAGTCCGTGGAAGCGCGGGGAATCGGGCGCAAACTCATCGTGCCGCCCGGACCGAACAACCCGGTGGGCGTGGCCTGGATCAGCTTGAGCCAGCCCGGCTATGGAATCCATGGCACGCTGGAGCCGGAGAAGGTGGGGCGGACGGAGTCCCACGGTTGCTTCCGACTGGCGAATTGGAACGCCGCACAGCTTCTGGAACTGGTGTGGATCTCCATGCCGGTCTTTGTGGAGCCGTAGCGCGGGACTTGGATCGACGGCTTCCCTGCAGCCCTTCACCACCCTACCGCGTCCCCTGTGGCATGGATTGGGAGTTCTGCTGGGCCGAGCTTCAGCGGACTACCATCGGGTGGCCTGCAGAAAGGCAAGAAGGTCGGCCAGCTCCTGACGGGAGAGGACTTCCTCCAGGCCGGCGGGCATGATGGAGACGGTTCCGGGCTGGAGTTCGACGATGGCTGCGCGCGGGATTTGAACCTGTGTGTCCGGGCCGGTGACCAGTTCCACGACTTGATCATCGTCCCGCCGCACGATGCCCGACACGACGGTTTCATCCTTGGTGGTGACGATGACCGGTTCGTAGCTGCGAACGAAGCTGGCGCTGGGATAGACGATGGCTTCGAGGAGGTCGCGGAGGTTGCGAATCTGGCCGATGCGCGTCAGGTCGGGGCCCGCATGGCCGCCGAGATAGCCGATGGCATGGCAGGAGGAACAGGCGGCCTTGCTGCTGTTGAACACGGCCTGGCCCCGACGCACGTCGCCTTCGGGGAGTTGCTTGAGGAGATCCTCGATCCGGGCCTGCATGGTGGCCAGGTCTTTTTCCATCGAAGCAAAGAGGGGTTGCGCGGCCTCAAGAACGCTGGCCGGGAAGGCCTGGAGGTGCGGCTGGATTTGATCGGCACGCAGCGCTTCGCGGAAGGGGGAGTCCTGCAGGGCGGCGATGAGCTTGAGTCCCAGCATGTCGTTGGTGCTCTTGTCAAAGGCCGCCAGGAGGGTGGTGAGTTCCATGGGGCCGATCTTGGGAATCCACGCGGTGAGCTGCTCCAGCTGCATCGGATTGAGCGGCGCCTGGGCGAGGATCGTTGCGGCGTCGAGCCGGCTGCGCACCGGCTGTTCGCTGGCCAGGCTGGCGAGGAGGAATTCGTAGAGATCGGCGGGCACCTGCTGGATGCCTTCAGGGCGGGCCATGATGGCGTCCAGGCGTGTCTGCGCAGGGATGGTGGGATCGCCCGCCACGCGGCGGAGGGCGAAGATGAAGTCATTGCTCGGCTCCTTGACCGCTGGCAGGGCCCGTGCCGTGGCCACGGCCTCGGACAGGAGCTGGAAATCCAGGGAGCCGAACACCGATTGGAGGGCCGCGGCCCAGCTTGCCGGCATCTCCTGCGGCTTGGCCAGGGCCATGGCCCGCAGCGCGGCGCGGCGTCCGCTGCTTTCCCCCATGTTGTTGCCCGCCACTTCGCCGAGCAGCATGCGAATGGTCGGGTCGCCCGCGAAGGGAGCCATCTGGCGCGCCAACTCCGTCTGGCGCTCGGGACTCAGGTCCGGGCTGGTGAGTTGGCTGCGGAAGAAATCGGCGAGGGACGGCGCCCAGCCAGGGTGGTGGCTGACGATCCAGGCGGCGGTCTGTTGGAGCCGCGCGTTGGTGGAGACCAGCAGGGACGTGACCACCTCTGCCTCCAGCCCGGCATGCGTCATCTGGTCCAACGCCAGCAGTGCGGAAGCCCGCACGCGCGGGTCCTCCTGCGTCAGTGCCTGGCGCAGGGAATCCGCGTCATCGATCTCGATCAACGCGTATATCAAAGCATGCTGGAGCACGCGCTGGGCATTGCCGGAAACGGTGGATTCGCCAAGTTGGGAAATGCTCTCCAGCAGGGCGGGGATGGCGGCGGCAAGTTCCAATCGGCCCAGCGCCTCTGCGGCGGCACGGGCCACGGCGCTGGAGTCTCCGGGCAGAAGGCCCTCGAGGGCTTCGCGGGCGTTGGTGTCGCGCCACAATCCGGCCACATGGGTGGCCGCCTGGCGCACACCCGGCACCGGATCGTGCAGTGCGTTGCGGACCGCGGCGCGCGCCGACACGCCCGGGATGCGGGCCAGCGTCCAGACGGCATTGCGTCGCAGGGCCGCGTTGGTGGCGGTGGAGAGGGCGGCATCGAGAGCGGGCACGGCATCAATGCCTTGGCGGGCGAGGGCTTCGATGGCCTGCTGGCGCACGGCGACGCGCTTGTCCCCCAGCCGCGCCACCAGCGCCTCAGGCGCGGCCTCCTTCCAGGGAAGGCGGCGACCGCGCGGGTCGTCCGGTGGAGGCGTGGATTCGGGCACCACCCGATAGATGGCCCCCAGCACGTCAGGTTTGTAGAGCTGGGACGTGGGGCAACAGATCTTGTACCAGCCACCGGTGTCCACCACGAGGAGGCTGCCGTCGGCATCCACGATCACGTCGGTGGGATGAAAGTCGAGTTGGTCGGACACCAGGAAGTCCGAGTCGCGTGTGGTGAAGGTGGCGCCGTTGGGGACCAGCACGTGCCGGGTGACCTTGTGAAGGTTGAAGAGCGCGGCGAAGAGGTTGTCCTGATAGTTCGTGCCGAAGCGGTCCGATTCGTAGAGGGCCAACCCGCAAGGGGCCGCGGGGCCCAGGTGGGTCATCACCGGCATGAGGTCGCCGGTCCGCGGATGAGAGTCGATGACATGGTGGGCCTTGCCATAGACCCCGCCGTAGATGGCGTGAATGAGACCATCCCGCTGGCCCTGGGCGGGATGCTGCAGGAAGGTGGTGGTGAAAATGCGCTCGCCGGCCGGCGTGATCACCACATCCACCGGGTTGTCCATGCCGCCGGTCATGACCGGTTCAATGCCGCTTCCGTCCGGTCGCGCCCGGAAGATATGCGCCGCCCGCGTCACCAGGGGATCCCGTCCCGGGCGCGGGTAGGTTTGTTCGGCAAAGGCGCCCTTGCACCAGTAAACCCATCCGTCCCGCCCGGGATAGGGGCCGTGCAGGTCATTGGCGCAGCCGGTCAGGGTCTTGCCCTGGAACCATTCCTCACGCTGGTCGGCCCAACCATCCCCATCCGTGTCGGTCAGGCGCCAGATGCTGGGGGGGGCGCTGACGTAGAGCGAGCCCTCCTTCCACATGGTGCCTTCCGGGAACATCATCCGGTCGGCGAAGACCCGGCGGACGTCGTAATGACCGTCGCCATCCTGATCCTCCAGCCGCAGGATGCGATGCGGCTTTTGCTCGAGCTGCTTCTGGACCGGTTCGTTGGAGCCCGAGGAATCCGACACGTAAAGGCGGCCTTCCTCATCGAGGGCGGCGGTGATGGGACGAAGCACCATGGGCGGTCCCGCGACCAGTTCGACACGGAACCCATCCGGAAGCGTGAAACGGTGGCCGTTGAGGGAAAACTCCGCGCCTGCGGCCGCCAGGGTGGCAACGCCCAGGCTGCCGGCCAGTAAAAGATGAAGGCGGCGGCGAATGATCATGTCCGGCAGGTGAGGACACCCCGCCACGGCTCGTCCGTGCGTGGGCGGGGAGACCGTCATCATTCTGAACAGAGGGTGGGCGCGTGGCAACCTTCGTTTCGCAAAAGTGCGCCGAAGCGGACGGCGGAAGGAGGCGTGAGATGCAGGAGGGTGGAAAAGGCGATTCGTCCGCCATGAGATCAAGAGCCGTGCCACGCCAAACCGGCGGAAGCCGGGACTACGAACGTGGCGGCCGCCGTTTGTAGTCCCGGCTTTGGCCGGTCTCCCGTTCATGGGGAGCCACCTGTTCCGTTCGGACCTGCTCACAGCCCATGAACCAGGCATCTCGAGGACGATTCCGAGCACGAGCACGAACGCAGGCCACGTAGCCGCCGCCGTGAGGCGGCGGACTCTGTCGTGGCGGACAACGGTTCATGGGGAGGGATCATGGGCCCGGGGCGATTCGATTCTCGGCAGGCGTCGGATTCGTGGCTAGAGTCCGGCCATGGCGAAAACGCTCTTCCTTCTCGATGGCATGGCCTTGGTGTATCGGGCGCATTTTGCCTTTATCAGGCGGCCGATCATGACGTCGCAGGGGGTGAACACCAGCGCGTTGTTCGGGTTCACCAACACGCTGCTCGACATTCTCGGCACATACCAGCCCACCCACCTGGCGGTGGCCTTCGATACCGAGGCGCCCACCCAGCGACACAAGGACTTCCCGGCCTACAAGGCGCAACGCGAAGCCATGCCGGAGGACATCAGCTTCGCCCTGCCTGAAGTCCGGCGGTTGCTGGAGGGATTCCGTGTGCCCGTCCTGACCTGCGACGGCTACGAGGCGGACGACATCATCGGGACCCTGGTTCATCGCGCCGAGTTCGAGGGGTTCGAGTGTTTCATGGTCACGCCGGACAAGGACTTTGGGCAGTTGGTCACCGACAAGGTGAGCCTCCTCAAGCCGGGCCGGCAGGGCGAGCCTGCGGAGATCATGAAGCGTGAGGACATTCTCAATCGCTGGGGGATCGAGCGTCCCGCGCAGGTCATCGACATCCTCGGACTGATGGGGGACGCCTCGGACAACATCCCCGGCGTGCCTGGGATCGGGGAGAAGACCGCATCCAAGCTGATCGCCCAATACGGGAGCGTGGAGGGTTTGCTGGAGCATGTGGGCGAATTGAAGGGGAAGCAGAGGGAGCGGATCGAGGCCAACCGCGATCAGGCCATGCTTTCAAAGCGGTTGGCCACCATCCTGGTGGATGTCCCGATCCAGGTGAACCTCGACGACCTGGCGTGTCAGGCGCAGGATGACGAAGCCTTGCTGCAGTTCTGCGTCGATTTCGAGTTCAACAGCATCGGGCGCCGCCTGTTTGGAGAAGGGTTCAAGGCGGGCCGGGGGCGATTGTCCATCGGGCAGGGGGAATTGGGCCTGGGAGATGATGTAGCTCGGGAATCCCCTTCCGGTCCGCAAGGAGCCGCCCTTCGCACGATTCACGATTCCCCGCACGAGTATCATCTGGTCCGCACCGCTCCGGAACGCGAACAGCTCCTGGCCCGGCTCCACGAGCAGGCCCGGTTCTGCTTCGACGTGGAGACCACCGGCCTGAATCCCCAGACGGCCCGCCTGCTGGGGGTGGCCTTCAGTTTCGCCAATGCCACGGGCCATTACCTCTCCGTGCCGGACGATCCCAAGGAGGCCCAGTCTGTGCTCGAGCCCTTCCGCGCCCTTCTGGCCGACCCGCAGGTGGAGAAGGTGGGCCACAATCTCAAGTATGACCTGAGTGTGCTGCACTGGACCGGCGTCGAGGTGGCCGGACCCCTCTTCGACACCATGCTGGCACACAGCCTTGTCGAGCCCGAACAACGGCATGGAATGGACTACCTGTCCGAGGTCTATCTTGCCTACGCACCCATCCCGCTCTCGCATCTGATCGGGGACAGGAAATCCGGGCAACGCCCGATGGAGGAGGTGCCCGAAGAGGTCCTTGCGGAATACGCCGCCGAGGATGCCGATGTCACCTGGCAACTGCGCGGCAAGCTTGAGCCCCTCCTGCGCGAGCGCGGGCAGGAGAAGGTGTTCTACGAGATCGAGGCACCCCTTCTTCCCGTGCTCGTCGCGATGGAGGTCGAAGGCGTCAAGGTGGACGCCCGCGCGCTGGAGGAGTTCGCGGAGACGCTGGCCAACCGGATGGCGGAGTACCAGGCATCCATCCATCAACTGGCCGGAAGGGAGTTCAATCTCAACTCCCCAAAGCAACTCGGGGAGGTGCTCTTCGACGAACTGAAGATTGGCGGCGCGCCCAGGAAGACGCGCACCGGCCAGTATGCCACCGATGAGCAGACGCTCCAGGCCCTGGCCGGCCAGCACGAGGTTGTGGGACGCATCCTGGACTACAGGGCCGCCATGAAGCTCAAGTCCACCTATGCCGACACACTGCCTGCGGCCATCTCACCGCGCACCGGTCGCGTGCACACGACCTACAACCAGCTCCTGACCGCCACGGGCCGGCTGCAATCACAGGATCCCAACCTCCAGAACATTCCCGTCCGCACCGAGTTGGGCCGCGAGATCCGCAAGGCGTTCGTTCCGCGCGACAAGGATCACCTCCTGCTTTCCGCCGACTATTCCCAGATCGAGCTGCGCATCATCGCCGCTCTGAGCGGCGACCCGGGTCTGTTGGGGGCCTTCGCGCGGCAGGAGGACATCCATGCCGCCACCGCGTCGCGCGTCCACGGCGTTCCCATCGGGGAGGTGACCTCCGAGATGCGGCGCATCGCCAAGATGGTCAACTTCGGCATCATCTACGGCATCTCCGCCTTCGGCCTCGCGCAGCGGTTGGGCATTTCGCGGCAGGAATCGGCGGATCTCATTGAGGCCTACTTCAAGCAGTATCCCGGCGTGGAACGCTACATGGAGGAGACCAAGCGGCAGGCCCGGGAGAAGGGCTATGTGGAAACCATCACCGGCCGCCGCCGCTACCTGCGCGACATCGCCTCCGCCAATGCCACCATTCGCGGGGCCGCCGAACGCACCGCCATCAACACGCCCATCCAGGGCACGGCCGCGGACATGATCAAGCTCGCCATGGTGCGGATTCATGGTGAGTTGAAGACCCGCGGGCTGCGCACGCGCATGCTTCTGCAGGTGCACGACGAACTGGTGTTTGACCTCCCGCGTCGCGAGGAGGAGGAAGTGCGCGCGCTGGTCGAGGAGTTGATGAAGTCCGCGATCTCGCTCGACGTGCCGATTCTGGTGGACATCGGGGTGGGAGAAAACTGGCTTGCCGCGCACTGAGGGCGTGTAGCGCAAGGGGAATGCGGACGCCTTCGTGAAGGCGTGACGCCCTCCGAGCGCGCGCGTTTGCCATTGGAATGAATAGATCGGGGAGGAGTCTCATCAGAGTTGACCCGATGTGCCGTTGTATCCTCGAAGGGCGTCCTCATTCGCCTTGTTCACGCGCGCGAGAGGATCATCGCTCGATGGCCTCGAAGCGGGCGACAATCGTATCGGGGATGCCCTCTTCATCGTGCCGTAGAAGTACGATCCACCGTGACGGGGAAGCACGATCAAGAGGGGTGCGAGGAGATGACGCCAAGCGAAGGATGAAGGAGGTCGGAAAAGGCGTTGATAAGGAGGTGGGAGCACCGGTTGTTGTCCCTCTACATGCGGCTACAAGATATGGGGCCGGCGAGATGATCGAGGTGATGAAATTCCGTTTGACAAGCGGTGAAAGGGCGCTTGGAAAACAGGGTGCGTGGAGCGTGTGGATGCGGAATGGAAGAGCCCGTGTTGGGGACCCTGTTGATCTTGACTTGAATGAATCCCTAAGATACGGTCGTTGCAGCTAGTCCCGAGAGAGAAGTTTTCCATTTCATTTTAAGGATGAACCAGCAGCAGTGTGTTTGGTCCACCTCTGTGCCTTCAAAAGACGCAATTGGAGTGCCCATGTGGAAACGGGTTTTGGATCTGGGGTGCATTATCCTGGCGATGCCAGTGGTGGCGCCACTGATGGGAGTGATTGCGCTTGGCATCAAGTTGGTTTCCCCGGGGCCGGTGTTCTTTCGGCAGGAGCGTGTGGGCCTTGGGGGGCGGCGATTCACGATCATGAAGTTTCGCTCGATGCATGACGGTGCATCGACGGGCACGCATCAGAACCATCTGAAGGATCTGATGACGTCCACCAAGCCGATGGCCAAGATGGATCGCCGGGATCCGCGGGTGATTCCCGCGGGTGTGCTGTTGCGCTCGAGCGGGCTGGACGAGTTGCCCCAGCTGATCAACGTGTGGCGGGGGGACATGAGCCTCGTGGGGCCCCGCCCGTGCACAATCTATGAGTTTGAACAGTATCGGGAGGACCAGAAGGAGCGCTTTCACACGCTTCCGGGGCTGACCGGGCTGTGGCAAGTCAGTGGCAAGAACCGAACCACGTTCGCGCGGATGATCGAGCTGGACATCGACTATGTGCGGCGCAAGTCGCCGTGGATGGATGTGTGGATCATGCTCAGGACGCCGGTGGTGTTGTTTTTGCAATTCATGGAAGCGACAGGGAAACGGAACGGATCTCCAGAAAAGGCTCCCAAAACTGAAACGATCGCGTCCTCGGTGTCGCACTGAGGAAGGAGTCGGAGCAGGGATGGCGGAGTCGAACCGAGAATGAGGCAGCAGGACCGAAGGGGCTAAGACGATGAGCAAGCAAATTAAGGTTGGCGTGGTGGGTTGCGGTTATTGGGGACCGAACCTGATCCGGAATTTCAATTTTCTTCCCGATTGCCAGTTGAAAACGATGTGTGACTTGGACGAGAAGCGCCTGGCCCACATCAAGTCACTCTATCCCGGGGTCCATGGAGAGATGGACTTCGACAACCTCCTCCGGGACCGGGACCTGGATGCGATCGTGATCGCGACCTCCGTCGGATCGCACTACCGCATGGCCAAGGCCAGTCTCCTGGCCGGCAAGCACACCATGATCGAGAAGCCGATGGCGCGCTCGGTGGAGGAATGCGAGGAGCTCATCGACCTCGCGCGGCAGAAGGGGCTCACCCTGATGGTGGGCCACACCTTCCTCTACTCGGCGCCGGTGCGGAAGATCAAGGAGATCCTCGACAGCGGCGAGATCGGCGATATCCGCTACATCAGCTCGCGACGCCTCAACCTCGGCCTCTTCCAGAAGGACATCAATGTGGCCTGGGATCTGGCGCCCCACGACCTGTCCATCGTGCTTTACATCATGGGCCAGAAGCCGGCCAGCGTGAACTGCTGGGGCAATTCCCATGTGCGCAATGGCATCGAGGATGTCACCAACATGTCGGTCAACTTCCCCAACGGCCTCTTCGCCACCATCCAGAGCAGCTGGCTGGATCCGCGCAAGGTGCGGGACATGACCGTCGTCGGCACCAAGAAGATGATCGTCTATGATGACGTCGAGCCGATCGAGAAGATCAAGGTGTACGACTCCCGCGTCGAGGTGCCGCCGCACTACGATGATTTCGGCGAGTTCCAATACTCCTACCACTACGGGGACCGCTATGTGCCCTACCTCAAGCAGGAGGAGCCGCTGAAGGTCGAGTGCCGCCACTTCCTTGACTGCATCCGCTCCGGGGAAACCCCCATCACGAGCGGCGAGTGCGGCCTCCAGGTCGTGCGGATCCTGGAAGCCTCCAGCAAGTCGCTCAAGCGGCAGGGTGCTTCCATCCATCTCGTCGATACCGACGACGCCCGGGAGGCCGTCGCCTCGGCGCCTCGTGGCGCCTCGGCCTACGACCTCTCCGCCACGGCGAAGTGACGCCCGGCTTCATCCCATGAGTCAGGAAGCGGGGAAGAACTCCGTCATCGTCGCTCCCGATGTGAAGCTCGGCCGGGACGTTCGTCTCTACGCCTTTGTCAACCTCTACGGGTGCGAGATCGGCGATGAAACACGCATCGGCACCTTCGTCGAGGTGCAGAAAGGAGCCCGGATCGGCCGGCGCTGCAAAATCTCCAGCCACACCTTCGTCTGCGAAGGTGTGGTCATCGAGGACGAGGTGTTTGTCGGACACGGCGTCACCTTCATCAACGACCGCATTCCCCGGGCCGCCAATACGGATGGCAGCCCCCAGACCGAAGCGGATTGGGAATGTGTTGCCACCCTGGTCCGCAAACGGGCGTCCATCGGCTCCGGAGCCACCATTCTTTGCGGGGTGACCATTGGGGAAGGCGCGCTGGTGGGGGCGGGCAGTGTGGTGACCCGGGATGTCCCCGCCCGCACCGTTGTGGCTGGAAATCCTGCTAAAGTCCTCCGAACCCTTCCCGAAGGTCAATAGTGTGAGCGTGCCTTTTCTCAACTTGGGAGCGCAGCATGAACCGCTGCGCGACGAACTGGATGCGGCCATTCGCAAGGTCATTGACGCCAATGCCTTCGCCGGAGGGCCTTTTGTCCAGGAGTTTGAAGAATCCTTCGCGGACTACTGTGGATCGCCCCATGCCATCGGCGTGGGCAGCGGCACGGACGCCCTGTGGCTGGCCTTGCTGGCCTTGGGCATCGGACCCGGGGACGAGGTGGTGACGGTGCCCAATACCTTCATCGCCACCACCGAGGCGATCTCGTTCGCGGGAGCCACCCCTGTCTTCACCGACATCGAGACCACCACTTACAACATGGATCCTGCCCGGATCGAGGCGGCCATCACCCCGAAGACCAAGGCCATCATTCCGGTGCACCTGTTCGGCCAGATGGCCGACATGGATCCGATCATGGAGATTGCCCGGGCGCGGGGGCTCGCCGTGGTGGAAGATGCAAGCCAGTCGCATGGCGCGGCCTACAAGGGGCGGCGCGCTGGAACCATCGGCGACGCGGGCTGCTTCAGTTTTTATCCCGGCAAGAACCTTGGCGCCCTCGGCGAAGCCGGTGCGGTGGTGACTTCGGACGAAGGGTTGCGCGACAAGATCCGCTGCCTGCGCGACCATGGGCAGACCAGGAAGTATCATCACTCGATGGTGGGATGGAACGGACGCATGGACGGCATCCAGGGCGCCGCGCTCAGCGTCAAGCTGCGCCATCTCGAGACATGGAACCACCTGCGCCGCGCCCGCGCTGCCGAGTACCGGGACCAACTCCGCGGACTTGAAGGGATCACCTTGCCCGTCGAGGCGGAGGGACATCGCCATGTCTATCATCTCTTTGTGATCCGCCTGGGTCGGCGCGACAAGCTGATCCATTTCCTTGGTGAACGGGGCATTGCCTGCGGCATTCACTACCCTGTCCCCATTCACCTCACGGGAGCCTACCAGTTTATGGGCCTTGGTTCCGGATCGTTTCCGGTCGCCGAACAATGCACGGGTGAATTTGTGTCGCTGCCCATGTTCCCGGACCTGACCTCTGACCAAGTGCGGGAGGTCACTGCGGGGATGCGGGCCTTTCTTCAATGTTGACCATGGCGAAGATCCAGCCCACTGTCGGGCCTATGGTGCGGGGTTCCGACCGTGGCGAACCGGAGGCGGCATCCGCTTCCGGCCCGGGCGACGCCGAAGTGGGGGGAGAGGGATGCATCGCGATGATGGATCCGGGGAGGTTCCCCGATTGGGATGAGCGCCTTCCCGAAGGACCGCACCGGAGTGTGTTTCATACCCAGGCCTGGGCCCGTGTGCTCAAGGAGGCCTACGGCTACACGCCATGTTATCTGGTTCTGGACCAGGAACGGACTCGGCGCGCGGTGTTGCCGCTCATGGAGGTCCGAAGCTGGATCACCGGCGTCCGTGGGGTGGCGCTCCCGTTTTCCGATGAGTGTCCCATCTTGGACACTTCGGACCTGGCCGGTCCGGCCCTGACGGGGCAAGCCCTGGAACTGGGGCGTGCCAGGGGCTGGCGGCACGTGGAATTTCGCGGCGGAAGGCGGCCTGATCCGGATGCGCGCCCCTACGCCACTTATGTCCGGCACGAACTGGCGTTGGCGTCAGAGGAGGGCGCAATGGAGGAGGCCATGCGACCCGCATTGCGCCGGGCCGTGCGCAAGGCCGAGCGGTCCGGGGTGAGGGTAAGCTTTTCCAGTCGTCCGGAAGACATGGACTGCTACTATGGGCTGCATTGCCGGACGCGACAAAGGCAGGGCTTGCCGCCCCAGCCCCGTCGGTTTTTCCGGCTCATCAGCAAGCATCTGATGGGCAACGGTCTTGCCGAGGTCGGCTTGGCGTGGCACGACGGGAGTCCGGTGTCGGGCGCGGTCTTTTTCAGGATGGGCGGCTTGGTCCATTACAAGTTTGGAGCCAACGACCTGAAGTGGCAGGAGCTGCGACCCAGCAGCCTGCTCATGGCAAGCGCCATAAAGCGGTTTGCCAATTCAGGGTGCAAGGTGTTTAGCTTAGGCCGGACCGATGCCGGGCACGAGGGTCTGCGGCAATTTAAGAGGAGCTTTGGAGCCAAGGAATGGCCCTTGGAGTATTACCGGCTGGATGTCAGGACGGGTCAATGCGTGGTCGGGTCATCGGGGCAGGACAACCGGTCTTGGCGGATGTTCCGATGGCTGCCCCTTTGGGGCGGGCGACTGGTTGGACGCATCGGGTATCGGCACTTGGGCTGATGCCAGACGCTCCAAGGCGGCATCTGCCCCATGAATGGCCGGGATCCTGACCGGCCCCGGTGCCGGGGCACATGCTGTTCCGGCACGCAACATTGAGAGAGAGTCCATGGTGGAAGAAGAATCCATGTCGTCCTCGGGCGGCATTAAATTGGCGGACATCTACTTTGTGCTGTTTCGGCACAAGTGGAAGATCATCTTTATCACGCTTCTCGGCTTGGTCGCCGCAGCCGGCCTCTATGCCTACTACCCTCGGATCTATGTGTCCGAGGCCAAGGTGCTGGTGCGCTACATCGTCGAGCGGAAGACGGTCAATGCGGCGGATACCGGGGGCGGCGACGTCAGGATGCCCGACATCACCGGGGCCAGCATCATGAACTCGGAGATGGAGATACTGACGAGCTTCGACTTGGCGTATGAGGTGGCATCTGTGATCGGGCCGGACCGGATCCTGGGATCGGAATCTGAGGCGACCGCCACCAACAAGGCGGCCGTCGCACTGTCCAAGGCACTCCGCGTGGTTGCCCCCAGCCATAGTAAGATCATCCTGGTGCAGTTTCGTCACACCGACCCCTCGCTTGTGCAACTGGTGCTGAGCAAGCTCCTCACCCTCTATGAGGAGAAGCATGTGGAGGTGCATCGCGAAACAGGCGTTCTGAATGCCCGCCTGAGGCAGGAGGCCGACAGTGCGCGGCGGCTCATCAGCGACACCGAGCAGGAAATCCAGAACATTCGGGATGAGATGGGGATGTTCTCCGTGGAGGAGACGCAGAAGATTTACCAGAAACAACTGGACACCCTGCTGGCCGATCTGCTGGCCACCGAGGCGGAACTGGAGCAGCGCAAGGCGGCGATGAGCCAGGCGGTTCCCACCCCTGCCCCTCCGCCTGATCCGAGTTCCGGTGCAGTCACGGAGGAACCTGCACTGGAACCTGCCGCGGATCTGCCTGAAGAATCGGTTCGGGAATACGTGTCCGCCAGGAAGCGCCTGGAAGAGTTTACCAAGCAGCGGCAGGACCTCCTCTTCGAGTACACCGAGGAGTACTTCGATGTGAAGCGGGTGACCGCGCGTATCGAGGAGACGAGAAAGCTCCTGGAATCGATGGAGGCCATGCATCCCGAGCTGACCACCATCACCATCCCCGCACCCGGGTCGGGCACGAACGACCTGAACGCCGTCGGGAGCCTGGAGACCGTCAGCCTCAAGGATCTCGAAAACAAGGCCAACATCCTGAAAGCGCAAATGAGCCGTCTGCAGGCGACGCTCGCGCAGCTCGAGCAATCCGGCGTCAAGATGGCGGAACTGGAACGCAGAAAGAAAGTCCATGAGGCCGCCCTGTCCCGCTATGAGGGCAGTCTCGAGGAGGCGAAGTTCGATACAGACCTCGGCCCGGGCAAGGTGTCCGGCATCAATCCCGTGCAGGAACCGACGCCTGCGGCGCGCGAGGCCTCGAAGCTGCGCAAGATGATGGCCATGGCCGTGGGCGGTGCCTTTGGCGCGGCAGTCGGTTTGGCCCTGCTCATCGAGTTCCTCCTCGACACCTCCATCAAGCGCCCGGTCGAACTGGAGTCCAAGTTGAAATGGCGCTCCTCCTTCACGATGCCGCGTGTCTCCCGCGGGGACTGGCGCCGGGCCACGCGCCGCAATCGCCGCAGCATGGCTCGGGCGGCCAAGACCGACAATGGCGAAGGCAACATCGGCTACAACGAGGTGACATGGCGCAACGGCAAGGACAAACTGCCGCCCTGGAGCGACCAGCACCCCCTTCGTCCGGAGTTTGAAGCATTACGCGACCAGTTGATCGCCGAGTTCGAGCTCGGGAACGTCACGCACAAGCCGAAGCTGGTGGCCGTGACCAGTTGTTCCCATGGCTCGGGAGTCTCCACCCTGGCCACCGGCCTGGCCGCGTCCCTCTCAGAAACGGGCGGCGGCAATGTGCTGCTCGTGGACATGAACCAGAAGGAGGGAGCCGCCCACACCCTTTACAAGGGCAAGCCGGGCGCGGTTGGCCTGCCTGACGCGCTGGAACAGGGCAAGCGGGATGCCGCGTTGATCCATCAAAACCTCTATGCCGTCTCGGCGACCCAGGTTGCCCACAATGGAGACGATGAGCTTCCCCGCGTGTTGCCGCGCCGCTTCAGCCACCTCATGCCGAAGATCAAGGCGAGCGACTACGACTTCATCATTTTTGACATGCCGCCCGTGGATCAGGTCAGCCTGACGTCGCGGCTGGCGGGATTCATGGACAAGGTCCTGTTGGTCGTGGAATCGGAGAAAACCACGCAGGTCCGGGCGCAACGGGCGGCCAAGATGCTCAATGAATGCAAGGCAAACGTCAGCCCGGTCCTCAACAAATACCATCGCTACGTGCCCGAGTTGCTCGATGAGGAGGCCTAGCAGGTGGGCATCGGTAGCCGCCGAGGTCACGAGGCGGAACCGGGTGGCATGGACCGCTGCATCCGGTCTCCTGATTCCGCGGCAGCGGGATGGCTGCAACACGGTCATGCGGGTTTACACACCGATTGCCGGGCCGTCCCGGGTTGGAGGCCAGCCTGGGATTGGCAAACCCAATGCTGGCAGGTTCTTGGATCGATCCCGGCTTGGCGGATCGATCCGGTGTTCATGCCAAACCGCCCGCCGAACGCGGGTGGCTGTCATCCTCCTCCGGGCCGGAAGTGAGGAGGCATTATTTGTTTGTCCTGATCCGGGACAACACGGTGAGATGCACGTGTAAGGGACATCCGGCGCCGGCCGGAACCGTGCCCATCGCTTGGGAAGGGGTGTTAACGTGAGCAGTTTTTCCAGTTTGGAACAGACCGCCTTTTTGCGGCGAGGAGAGGACGCATCGATGGCTCAGGAAGCCATGCGTCGGATTTTCCTACGCCGGATCAAGGCTTATGGCTTGTTCCTCCTATTGCTGGTGTCCTGCTTTATGCCGTTTCTCGCTCAGTGGGCCCAATTCGGGTATGACTCGGACATTTTTTCTTACATCCTCCTGATCCCGGCCATCAGCCTGTACCTGGTCTGGATCAAGCGCCGGGAAATTCCCATGAAGGTGGTGCAGCGTCCCGTGGTGGCCTTGGCAGTGCTGGCCTTGGCCGGCTTTCTCATGGGTGGATATGCGCTGCTGTGGATACAGGGATGGACCCTGGAAAGCCAGAATCACGTGGCCCTGGTCTCCACCGGGTTCGTGCTGTTTCTCATTGGGGGCGCCCTTATGATGTTGGGAGTGGAGATCACCCGCTTCCTGGCTTTCCCGCTCGGCTTCCTGGCCTTCATGGTTCCGTTTCCGGTGTTCCTTACCGAATGGGTCGAGGTTTTCTACCAGTACACTTCGGCGGAGCTTTCCTATCTGCTGCTCCGGATATGCCAGACGCCGGTGTTCCGCGATGGCCTGCAGTTTCAATTGCCCGGCATCGTGATTGAGGTGGCCCGGGAATGCAGCGGGATCCGGTCCAGCTTGGTCTTGTTGATCGCCAGCCTCCTGGGCGGGCACATGCTCCTTCACTCCAATTGGCGCCGCGCGGTGTTGACGCTCTTTGTTATCCCGCTGGGGATTCTCCGCAACGGATTCAGGATTCTGACCATCGCCCTGCTCTGCGTGCATGTGGGGCCGGACATGATCGACTCGCCGATCCATCACCGGGGCGGGCCCATTTTCTTCCTTCTGTCCTTGATTCCGCTCTTCATTCTGCTGGTATGGCTCAAACGGGCAGAAACGCGACGGGAACCGTGAAACGGACCCGGCGTTCTCGGCACTTAAACGAACTCATGCATCAACCACCCCAACCCACACTCGACAGGCGCTGCCTCGTGAGAGCGGCTGCGAGCCTGGCCCTTCTGGCGCTGGTGCTCGCGTCCGGCTGCTCCAAATCGGGTCGCGTCCTTTCCCACCTCACCAACGCGCAAGGTTACTTCGCGTCGTCCCGCTACGAGGAGGCCGAGATCGAATACCGAAACGTCCTGCGGCTCGACCCGACCAACGTGGTGGCCGTTTCGCGCATGGGGATCATCTATCACGACCAGGGTCGATTGCTGCCCGGCCTGCTCTACCTGGCCAAGGCCAAGCAGTTGGACCCCGAGAATCTGGAGGTGCGGTTCCGGCTCGGCTACTCCCTTCTGGCCGGTCGATACCGCGAGGAGGCCCGCAAGGAGGCCGAGTTCATCCTGAGCCGGAATCCAGGGCACGACGAGGCACTCATGCTCTTTACGGAAACCGCCGTGACCAGCAACGAAATCGCGTCCGCCTTCCAAACCCTGGAAAGCCTTCCTGGCGAAGCCCGCGCCCATGCCGGCTATTACCTGGCCCTGGCCACGCTCCACTATCGCATGCGGGATCTGGCCAAGACGGAGGCTGCGCTGAAGCAGGCCCTGGTCATCGACCCGAAGTCCAGCGCCGCCCACGCGTCCCTGGGCAACTACTACTGGGTTCAGGGCGACCTGGAGGAGGCCGACCGCTTTTTCCTGGCGGCCGCCGATCTGGCGCCATTGCGTTCCAAGCGGCGGCTGCGCTACGGGGAGTTTCTGCTGCGCACCGGCAAGGTGGAGGAGGGGCGGAAGTTCATCGAGGACATCACCCGCCAGACGCCGGATTACCTGCCGGCCTGGGCGGAGCTGGCCGAGCATGCCTACGAGGAAAAGGATTACGATGCCTGCATGGAGAAGCTGCGCCACATCCTCGCCAAGGATCGGACTCTCTTCGACGCCCTCCTGCTGGAAGCCCGCGTGCTGCTGGCCCAGGGTCAAACGGAGGCGGGAATCCAGAAGCTTGAAAACATGCCGGAAGTCTATGGCCGCGTGCCCAAGGTCCTGTACCATCTCGCTGTTGCCAAGCTGGTGAATGAGCAGACCATCGAGGCGATGTCCCTGCTGGAACAGGCCGTGGCGCGTGATCCGACCTATGCGGATGCCCTGATCCTCAAGGCCCAGATCGACATCCAGCAGAATCGCCACCTCGAAGCCATCTCGGGCATGAACCAGTTGCTGGGCTACCAGCCCCGCCTCGCCCAGGCCCACCTGCTGTTGGCCACGGCTTACCTTCGCAACGAAGACCCGGATTCCGCCCTCAGGGTGTATGAGCGCTTGGATGCCGTTTACCCTGCCAATCCCCAGGCTCCATTCTCCATGGGGCAGGTGCGCCTGAAATGGGATCAGGTCAGCCAGGCGCGCGCGGACTTCGCCAAGGCTCTGGAGCGTTCACCCCTCTATATCCCCGCGCTCGAGCAGCTCGTTGAAATGGACCTGTCCGATCAGGCGTACCAGACCGCCCGCGAACGCGTCGAAAAGGCCATGCGTGAGGAGGACGTTGGAAGCCAGGAGCCCCTGCTCCATCTTCTGCTCGCCAAGATCCATTACGCGGAAAAGAACTATGCAGAAGCGGAAGCCGCCGCCAAGCGCGCCCTGGAGCTGCGCCCCAATCTGCGTCCCGCTTACATGCTCCTGACCCGGATCGCCATCGCCACCGGTCATCCTCGCGAGGCCCTGGAAAAGGCGGAGGCGCTGGTGGCCAACGATCCCCAGGATGAGGGTGCCATCTTCCATGTAGGCATGATCCAGGAGTCGCTGAAGGAATACGATGCCGCTCGGGACGCCTATCTCAAGGCCTTGGAGATCAATGACCGCTACCCTCCCGCCCTCAACAACCTGGCCTGCCTTTACGCCGAACAGTACAACGATCTCAACCGCTCCTACGACCTGGCCCGCAAGGCGGTTCAGATCGGGCCCGATGATCCCGTTGCGGCCGATACGCTCGGATGGATTCATTTCAGGCGCGGCGAGTATGACCAGGCCCTGGCTCCCCTCCGGCGCAGCTTGCAGAAGCTCACCCGTGAACCGGTCGTGCATTATCACCTGGGCATGGTTCACTATATGCGCACCGAGGAGGACTTGGCCCGCGCCTCCTTCGAGAGCGCCCTCAAGCTCGACAAGGAGTTTCCCGAGCGGGCGGATGCCCAGTTCCGACTGGAACGTCTCGCGCTGGATCCCGTCCGCGCCGATGCCGCCCTGATTGCCCGCCTCCAGGCCGACCTGGAGAAAGAACCCCGCGATCCCATCCTTCTTCTTCGACTGGGAACCATCCATCGGCTGGGGGGAAAGCCCGCCGAGGCCGTGGCACTCTACGAACGGGTCCTCCAGATCGATCCCTACAATGTGGATGCCCACGTCCAGCTCGCCACCCTCTACGCCACTCCGGAATTGGACCAGCTCGAGAAGGCTTTGAGCATGGCCAGGAAGGCGCGGAGCCTTGCCCCCTCCAACCCCGCCATCGCCGGCCAGTTGGGCCGGCTTGCCCGGGCCGGCGGTGACACGGTCTGGGCCCTGCCCCTGCTGCAGGAAGGCGTCCGGAACAATCCGCGTGACGCCGACCTGCTGTATGACCTGGCCCATTGCGTTTACGCCCTCGGCCAGGTGGGCGCGTCCCTCGCCACAGTGGATCGCGCCTTGAACACCGGCACGGCCTTTCCCCGCGCCACCGAGGCTCGCCAGTTCAAGACGCTCCTTGAGGCCCACCTCGAACCGGTCAAGCGATTTGAACTCTCCGACACCGTGGATGTCATCCTTCAAGCCCGTTCCGACTACGTGCCCGCCCTCTACCTGGCCGCCCAGATGAATGAGTCGCGGCAGCAGTTCGACGTGGCGCGGGAGCGCTATCGCCAGGTTCTGGCCACCAAGGGCTACCAGGAATTCACTCCCGCCCTGCGCAGCCTCGCCATCTTGCTCGTCTCCCAATCGGGAGACACCGATGAAGCCTATTCGCTCGCCACCAGGGCGCGGGATGCCTATCCCGAGGATGCCGATGTAGCCAAGGCGTTGGGCACGATCATGTATTTGCGCCGCGAGTTCGCCCGGGCCGCCCAGCTGCTCGACCAGTCTGCGAAGACCAAGACCAAGGACGCCGGTGTGTTCTTCTATCTGGGGGACAGCCTGCTCCAGACCGGGCGGAAAGCCGAGGCGATCACTGCCTTGGAGCGATCCCTTGAGATCGACGACAAGTCGCCCTACTCGACGCAGGCCCTTCAAGCCCTCGCCCAGGCCCGCCAGCCGTAAGGCGGCCGAATCTGTCGTGATGAAGAACGTGCGGTTCCTCCCCCTCACGAGAAGCGGCTACGCGCCGCGTGGAGGGTGACGGTGCATGGAAAGCGGGCGATTTCGTTGGAGGGAGGCGCCATCGGGGCATGAACCGATTCTCCCATCGGACCGATCAGACGGATCCGACTGGCCGGTCCGATCAGCCCTTGGTTCATTTCAGACCTGCCCCAGCCCTTTTCCACACCCGGTCTGCCGAGGGACACCATTCCCGGATCTCGCAGCCTGCGCAGTCCGGCTTGCGTGCCGGACAGCGGCGACGGCCATGCCAGATGAGCCAATGACTGAACAGGGTCCACTGTTCCCGCGGGACCAGCCTGATCAGATCCTGTTCGATGCGCACCGGATCCTTTTCGCGGCTCAGACCCAGCCGGGCTGACAGCCGGGCCACATGCGTGTCCACCACGATCCCCGCCTCGATGCCAAACGCATTCCCCAGGACCACATTGGCCGTTTTGCGTCCCACCCCTCCCAGCGTGACCAGATCCTCCATGGTGCGGGGCACCTCGCCTCCGTGACGTTCCACCAGGGCCTGGCAGCAGGCCCGGATGTTTCTTGCCTTGCTGCGAAAAAAGCCGAGGCGACGGATGGCGTGCTCGAGCTCCTCCTGCGGCGCGGCGGCGTAGGCCCTGGCCGTCCGGTAGGTGCGGAACAGTTCCGGTGTGACCAGGTTGACCTGCTTGTCGGTGCACTGTGCGGAGAGGATGGTGGCGACCAGCAGCTCCAGCGGATTGCCGTAGTTCAGTTCACAGTGCGCGTTCGGGTAGGTCCTGGCCAGTCCCTTCATGATGCGGAGGGCGCGGTCCTTCCGTTGGGAGAGCGATTCGCGGGGCATGAACGGGAGCCGGGGTGGGGGAGGTTCAGACCAGTTCGTGATGCGCCAGCGGCGCGGGCGTCGGCACCAGGGGGGTGCCGTCGGGCGCTTCGGGGTATTCGAACACGCGGCCTTCAAAGTTGCGCAGCACCACCCGATCCTCATTGCGTTGGAGGATGTATTCCGGGTTGACCGGGATCTTCCCGCCTCCGCCAGGCGCGTCGATGACGTATTGCGGCACCGCGTAACCGGTGGTGTGCCCGCGCAGCGTGTCCATGATCTCCAGACCTTCCCGGACACTGGTGCGCAGGTGGGAGGAACCGGCGATCAGGTCGCATTGGTACACGTAGTAGGGCTTGACCCGGCACATGAGCAACTTGTGCATGAGGGCGCGCATGACGACGGGATCGTCGTTGACGTGCCGCAGCAGGACGGATTGGTTGCCCAGCGGGATGCCCGCGTCGGCCAGGCGTCCCAACCCCGCCCGGACCTCCTCCGTCAGTTCGCGCGGGTGGTTGGTGTGGATACTGACAAAGAGAGGATGAAAGGCCCGCAGACGCCGGCAGAGTTCGGGCGTGATCCGCTGGGGCAGGAAGATCGGGATGCGGGTGCCGATGCGGAGAAACTCGACGTGGGGGATGGCGCGCAGCGCCCCCAGCAGATGGTCCAGCTTGTCATCACTCAGCAGTAATGGATCCCCGCCGCTCAGGAGCACATCACGGATGGACGGGGTCTGCCGGATGTAGTCGATCTGCCGGTCAAACTGCGGGTGGAAATCGTAACCGGAAGCGTTGCTGACCAGTCGTGAGCGCGTGCAGTAGCGGCAGTAGCTGGCACAGCGGTCCGTGACCAGGAACAGAACACGGTCCGGATAACGGTGCACCAGGCCCGGCACCGGCGAATGGCTGTCCTCCCCGCAGGGGTCCTGCATTTCCCAGGTCGCCGTGCTGGTCTCTTCGATCCGTGGCACCACCTGGCGGCGGATCGGGCAATGCTCGTCCGCCGGATCGATGAGGTTGAAGTAGTGCGGCGTGATGCCCAGGGCCAGCTTGGTGTTCGCCAGCTTGGTCCCCGCATACTCCTCCGGGGTCAGGGTTGGCATGAGCCGATGCAGGTGTTCCAGGCTTGAAATGCGGTGTCGAAGCTGCCAACGCCAGTCGTTCCAATCCTCGTCCGAAGCATCGCTCCAAAAACCGCGATCCACGGGATGGAAGGCCTTGAGCGAAGCCAGGCGGCGCTGGTCATCCTGCTGAAACGCCCCGGAGTCGGATTCTATCCCTGCCATTTGGGGGGAACTATAAAACCGGTTGGGGTGCTGTCAAGCAGGGTGGGTCCGGAGCTTGACGCCATGGCGGGGTGGTGGGGAAGCTGGGTCTTGGCAGGCCCGGGCCGTCCTGGCACGCCGGCCCTTCGCGGCTTGCCCGTCAGCGGGCGGCGCGCGGCGTGGGGCGGACCGCCCGGTTGGCTTCCGCCGCGCGCATCAGTCGCTTGGTGGCGACGACCCGGTCATCCAGCATGTCAAGCCGCCCCACGGTCTCCTCGACCAGGAGCTGATACTTGGCACGATGCTGCGGCTTGAAGGCGCGCATCACCCAGGGGGTGTCTCCCGGCCTGTCCTCCTGGGGCGCGCGTTCCTCCAGGTAGCGGTCCAGCGCCAGGCGGTAGCCGTCCACCAGATCCACCAAACCCTGCGCCGCACGGAGGCGCAGGGCCTGAAGATGGTTCGCCTTGGTCCGAAGCAGCGGGATCTGGCGGGACACGTCCCATTCCCGCAGGATGCTCTGCAGGGAGGCCTGGGTGGTCATGGGCAGGTCGGAGGAATGGAGCCTTACCTGCACCGGGGTGGCCAGGATGTCCTCCAGCTTCAACCAGGTCTCCTCGACCGACCAGGTGAACATCAGCTCGCGGCCGGTGGTTTGGACCACGATCAGCGACCACCACTTGTCGAGGTCGAGCATGGTGGAGAAGGTGGGGCCCTTGAGGAATGCGGTCTGCCAGTTGAGATGCTGGTGCAGGGTTGCCAGCAGGAAATGAATCGTTTCCAGCCCGCCTGGCGAGCGGAGCAGCTCGTGCACGAGCAGTTGGCTGCAGGCCATGTAACGTTCCTGGTCCGCCCCAAAGCGCTGGCCGCTGCCCGGCCAGTTCAACTCCTCCATGGTGAACGGCGCCGTCTGCTGCAGCTGCTTGCGAACTTCCTGCAACGGATCGCCCCGGTTCGGGGTCGCCCAGGCGTGGGAGTAGGGTGCCAGGGTGAAGCTGCCCGGGTAACGGGTTTCGATCACACCGCTCAGGCCATCCCCCAGCCATGGCGGCAGCTCGGCGGCCGGCTGGATGGCGTCCCGCTGGGCCATCTCCAGGAGCATGACATGGACAAGGGCGCGCACCAGGCGCTGTCGTTCCACGGAGGACGGCACGCTGAGTCGATACCTCCAGCCATCCAGGTAGCCAACCGCCTCGACAAGAATGTCACGGTCCTGCGGCGTGCGGTCATGGTCGATGGTCAGCCAGATGCGGTGACGCCAACGGTCTGGAATCTCCAGGGTGTCGAGCAGGGCCCGTTTGACCTCCTCGCAGGTGACCGCCAGGAGTGACGGATCGAGGAGGACCTGGCCGGGTTCGACGGCAGGTGCCGGTGCGCTGGCCGGACGGACCAGGGAAGGACCGCGCGTGAGAAATTGGCCGGACCGGCTCTGGATGTTGACCGGTTCCGCCGTCCGGGCGACGAGGATGCATCCAAGCCAGAATGTGATGACGGCGTGCCGATGCATGGGGTGGCGGGGCGGCGCGCAGGGGCCGCCGATCAGGAGCTGGTCTTTTTTTTGTCCGGCTTGGCGGGGCTCTTCTTCGTCTCGCCGGAGCCGGGCTTGGATTCGCTGGGTTTCTTCGCCGGCTCCGAGTCCTTCTTGGCGGCGCTCTTGTAGTTCTCCGAACGATAATCAGTGGTGTAAAACCCGCTGCCCTTGAAAATCAGACCCGCCCCGGCGCCGATCTGGCGGTGCACCTTGCCCCTGCCCCATCGTTTGCGCCTGCACGACTCCTTTGGGCAGGTCTTCAGGGGCTTGTCCAACATGGATTGGAACATCTCAAAGGCGTGCCCGCACTTCTCGCACATGTATTCGTAGGTCGGCATAGTTCGGATTTCAAACCGGGGGAGGGGATTCTACGTCCCAGGCGGTCCAGATCAAGCCCTGAGAAGGAAGCGCGACGATGGCGTGCTGACAAAGTTGGCGAGTCGAGGCGTTGTCGCCATCAGACCTGCCGGTTTCATCCTGCTCTTGCTCTTGCTCTTGCCTCTGCAGAGTAAGAGGAGGAGTAAGAATACGTCATTCCCCAGACGCTGCTAGGGAAAGAAGGCTGCGCAGCGGATTGCGTCACAAGGTGAAACATGGGCGAGGGGCGCACCTTATATCGCACAGAATCAAAGGCCCCTCACCCCAGCCCACTCCCGTCGGGAGAGGCCTTCGACAAGCTCAGTCGAGCGGGGACCTGTCCTCCGCGCGGAGAGAGGCCGCTGCCCTGATCCCTTCACCCTGGGGTGGCATGCTGTTCCCTCTCCCCGCGGGAGAGGGTCAGGGTGAGGGGCCCCTGCAAAACGACAACATGTGGGTCGTTCTTTTCGGGTAAAGGGTAAGAGCAAGAACCTGCGCCACAGGCGCCCGTGCCGAATTTGTCAAGCGCACCGACGCGCGGCAGGGTTGCGACCCTCGTCCCGGGCTTACCCGCCGATGCAGCTCATGGAGCGTTCCGGCTGGACGAAGTCTTCCGCGCCGATGCGGTGGCCGGCTTCCTTGCCCAGGACCACCCCCCTGAGCCACTGCTCGATGGTGGAGTCGGAAGCCCCGCCTCTCAGCAGGCCGCGCAGGTCATGCTCGGTGAGGCTGAACAGGCAGGTCCGAATCTTGCCATCGGCCGTCAGGCGTAGCCGGTTGCAGTGGCCGCAGAACGGCTCCGAGACAGGGGCGATGATGCCGATCTCCCCGTCGCGCCCCGGAACGCGCCACCGGCGTGACGTCTCCGCCGCATGGTCCGAGGCCACCGGTTCGAGTGCGAATCGTTCCCGCAGGCGCAGGAGGATTTCCTTGCCGGGCACCACCAGGTCCCTTTGCCAGGCGCGCGCCGAATCCAGCGGCATGAATTCGATGAACCGCATGTGCAGGCCGCGCTGAAGGGCATACTCCACCAGATCCCCCAGCTCATGATCGTTCAGCTCGCGGATGACCACGGCGTTGATCTTCACTGGATTCAGGCCAAGTTCCCGGGCCAGGTCAATGGCCTCGAGCAGTTCGGTCAGGCCGTCCCGGCCGGTCATCTTTTTGAAGTTGGCCGGGTCGAGGGAATCGAGGCTGAAACTCATCCGTCGCAATCCGGCATCGCGCAGGGCGCGTCCCTTGCCTGCAAACGTGAATCCATTGCTGGTCAGGGCCATGTCGCGGATGCCGGGAATGGCGGCCAGCCGTTCAATCAGCCGTTCCAGCTCCTGCCGCAGCAGCGGTTCCCCGCCTGTGAGGCGGAGCTTGTCGATGCCCAAATCCGCGCCGATCCGGACCACTCGCTCGATCTCCTCGAAACGGAGGATGTCCCGGCGCGGCTTCCACTGGCGATGAATCGGGGCCGGGTGCGGCAGGTTGGCCCAGCGGCCCCGGTAGAAATTGAGCGCCGCCTCCGTCTCGGGCAGGCAGTAAAGACAGCGGAAGTTGCAGCGGTCGGTGACGCTGATGCGCAGGTCGCGCATGACGCGGCCGTGGCTGTCGATGAGTTGTCCGGGACGGATCATGAGGTGTCGGGACGAGCGCCGGATCCACTGTGCGTCTCCCCGCCAGTCTTGGCAAGGCGAAGGATGAAGAGGGCTTGTCGTGGGTGTGATTGGAAATGACCGCCCGTGAGCATGGTTTACCGTGCTTGCCCTCACGATTCAACTGCTCTTGAAGGACCTCCGTGATCTCGCCAATGGACTCTTCCCACGCCTTCCACGCCCTCGCGGATAGCCGTCACAATCGACCGCCGCGTTGACTGTGTCGGAGATGGCAGGAACGATGAGTTGTCGTTTTGGCGGGCCCCTCACCCTGACCCTCTCCCGGGGGGAGAGGGAAGAGCGAGCCGGGATGGGCGAGAGGGATGAGTGCGAGGGCCTTTCTCCGCGGAGTGGACGGGTCTCCGCTCGACTGAGCTCGTCGAAGGCCTCTCCCGCCGGGAGAGGGCTGGGGTGAGGGGCCTTTGGCAGGGTGCGATGTAGGGTGCTCTCCTCGCCCCTGTTTCACCTTGTGTCGCAACCCGCTGCGCAGCCTTCTTTCCCCAGCCGCGTCTGGGGAATGACGTACTCTTACACCTACTCTGCAGAGGCGAGTAAGAGTAGGAGCAGGAACCTGCACTACAAGCGCTCGTGACGACTTTGTAAGCGCCCAAACGAAAGGGCGTGAACAACCTTTGCGTTCGAGCCAAACCCTCGCTAGAGTCCGGAGGTTTATGCCAAGATCCAATCTTCTCACCGCCGCCTTGGTCGGGACCATGCTCTGCCTGGCCCTGACGGCCAGTTTGCTTTCCGTGAGGTATTACTTTTCCCTCAAGGAACTGCAGAAACTCCAGGGGCGCTACTACGCGGTGAACCGGACCATGACGGCGGTGCGTTCGCTCGCCACCTCCTGTGTCCGCTATGGTCAAAGCCATCCGGATCTCCTCCCCGTCCTGCGCGAATTCCAGCTTGTGCCCGGGACCAACGCCGCGCCGGCCGGTGTGGATGCGGGATTGCTGCCCGATTCCTTCTGAGGACGCCATGGAACCGACCGATGACCCGAACTTCCAGCCCCCGCCGGCGTCGCGCCCGTTGGAGAGCGGCTCGCCGCTCGAAGGTGTGCAAAAGCAGCTACGCGAGATTCAGGCTCGCTTCCAGCAGTTCAGCGTCGAGGTGGGGGCCCGGCTCTCGATCCTCGAGGATCATGCGGTCCACCAACGCAAGCTGGTGGTCGGCACCCAGGTCACGCTGTTGTTTCTCCTGCTGGGTATCTGCCTTTTCGTGGGCGTCCAGATGCGCACCGTTCGCGCTCAACTGAACATGCAACGCCCCGCCATGGTCCAGGTCATCCAGCAGTTCGAGGGCAAGGTGGAGCCGAACCTTGAACGGTTGATTTCGCAGCTCCAGGACTTTGCCGCGCTGCATCCCGACTTTGCCCCCATCCTGGAATGGCACCGTCCCGCCCTGGCCCCTTACTTCAGCTCCCTTCGTCCGGTCCTGGATGTCCCGTCGCCCATGCCCGCCAATGGCGTGCCGGCCGCCCCCTGAGACCCTCACCGCATGTCCGATGTGCTCCAGCGCCTGTGCGATTCCGGTCTCATCGCCGTGGTGCGCGCGGACCATCCCGAGCTTGTGCCGCCCGCCTGCGCTGCCTTGGTGGAAGGCGGTGTGATTGCGCTGGAGATCACCTGCACGGTTCCCGCCGCCGCACGGGTGCTGGCCACCGTGCGTGAGCAGTGCGGTGCCGCCGCCTGTGTCGGCGCCGGTTCCGTCCTCAACCCGCCCATGGCCGAGGAGATGATCCAGGCCGGCGCCGCGTTCATTGTCAGCCCGGTCACCTGTCCCGTGTTGGTGCAGGTGGGTCATGACGCCGATTGCCCCGTCATGCTTGGCGCCTACTCGCCCACGGAGATCCTCCGGGCGCACGACGCGGGGGCGGACCTGGTCAAGGTGTTCCCCGCCGACCAGCTTGGGCCGGCCTACATCCGGGCCGTGCGCGCTCCCATGCCGCACCTGCGCCTGGTGCCCACCGGCGGGGTGGATCTCTCCAACGCCGCCGCCTTCCTCGAGGCGGGTTGTGTGGCGCTTGGGCTGGGCAGTTCCCTGCTGGCCCGCGAGATCATGTCCCGACAAGATTGGCCTGCCCTCAGCGGGCGGGCCCGCGCCTTTGTGGACATCCACCGGAAGCATCGCGCCAGGCAGGGATCCGCGTGAAGCCGGTGCCTCTATCGTGATCCCCCTCCCGGCTGGCGGACGGCGCTCCCGGTTCGACTGGACGCGCATTTCGGTGGCACCAATCCCCCTGGAACCTCAGCGTTCCCGGGCTTTACCTGCTCATGTCCTGCTCCTATGATACGGTTCAATGACGACGCCGAATGTGCAGGTTCGCCGGGCGACCATCGACGATTTGCAGAAGCTCCATGCCCTCTGGGAAAAGGAGCGGTTGCCCGCGGCGGAACTGGAGAAGCGCTTCAAGGAGTTTCAGATCGTGGAAGGGGGGAGTGGTGAGGTGCTCGGGACGATCGGTCTCCAGATCGCGGGCCACGAAGGGCGCGTCTTTGGGGAGGCGTTTGAACATCCCGAGCAGGCCGATGAACTCCGCTCCGTCCTGTGGGACAGGTTGGGGGTGCAGGCCAAGAACCATGGTTTGGTCCGCATCTGGACGCAACTGGGCGCTCCCTTCTGGAATTCCTCAGGCCTGCACACCCCTTCGGAGGTGGACCTGGCCAAGCTGCCCGCGGCCTTTGGCGGGGGCGACCCAAGCTGGCTGGTGATCCAGCTGCGCGATGAGCCCCCCGCCATGCCCTCCATCGACAAGGAGTTTGAGATGTTCAAGGAAGCCGAGCGCGAGCAGACCGAACGCATGCTCCGCCAGGCCCGCGTCCTGAAAATGGTCGCCGGCGTCGTCTCCGTGATCGTCTTCCTCCTCGTCCTGACCTGGGCGTTCTTCTTCTTCAGGCTCCAGTCCCAATCCGGGCAATAAGAGCGGCCGGTGTTTGATGCCGGTCAACATTGACTTGATTTCGGTCTTGCGTGGTTTTGGGCCCCGCGCTATCCGTGAACCCCATCAAACGCAATCCCACCCATCTGGTCGTACCTGAGCTGTGTTGCCCGGCCTTTCATGGGATGCGTCACGGAGGTGTGGGGCGATGGGCTTCCGGTTCGTTTCCCCGGCTTTTCGTCGGAGTGCTTCTGGGGGTGTCCGGAATGGTGGTTTGCGCGGAGGTGCCCAACTGGCCTGACTACCGGCTGGGGGAGGAGGCTGAGCGTGATGTCTTCAGCCCGGTTCGCATTCAGTTGCTCAATCCCGAAGCGACAGAGCGTCGTCGTCAGGCCGAGGCCCGACAGGTGCCGCTTTTCCTCCGGCATGACCTCGATGCCGATCTGCAGTCCCAGGCGATGCTGCGGGCGGTCCTGCGTGACATGCGAGCCGCCTTTCTGGATGAGTTGGAAGCCGGCTATGCGCGGCGAACGCTGACCCGGGCCGAAGCCCGGAACGCGGAGTTCCGACGCCTGCTCGTCTCGTTCCGCGAACAGCACAAAGGACTGCCTCTGCCGCGCGATCTGGCCGAGGCCTGGGCGACCGGCGCTTCCGATGAGGCCTGGCTGGTGACCTGGGCAGCTTATCTGAAACAGGGCATGTCCCGACCTGTTCGGCCCGACGCATGGCCCAAAGGCTGGCCGGGTGCGCCGCGGGGGTTCCTGCTGCTGGCCTTGGCGCCCGGACAACCCGACCCGCCGCTTCGCAAGGCTCAGGAGATGGCTGTCATGCACCCTCCTTCCAATGTCGTGACCCTGGCCCGTGCCCGCCGCGAGTTCCGCGATTCGTTCCCCCGTGAGCAACGCACCATGGCGCGATTTCTCTCTGGCTTCCTGACCAACAACTGCGAACTGGCGCCGAGGCTCTCCCGGCAGGCTCGCAACCGGCATCGTTCCAGCGTGGCCGTCATGGATCACTATCAGGTGGGCGACCTGATCGTGCGTCGCGGACAAACGATTGATGAGCAGGTGTGGCGTGCGCTGCGCGAACTGCGGTTGCAGCTCGGGCGGGGCGACTGGCGCCCGATGCCGCCGGCCCCGTCCTCCGATCCGGCTTCCCTGGAGCCGCCTTCGGCGCCGGCCGCCACCCCTCCCTTCAGCCAGGATCAGATGTGGCAGGCGATGGGGCTGGGCTTGAGCGTCCTTGGATTGGCCGCGTTGGGCGTGGGATGGCACCGTCGTCGTCGCCGCCCCCTCCCTGCCCTGCCGGCGCCTGCGCCCATGTCGCCGGCCCTCTCCGCGTGCCCCGCCTGCCACAGCGCCCTGGTCATCAGCAGAGATGGATGTCTTTCCCTGCATGATCCCTTGCCTCAATCCGTGCGCGCCTCCGTGGCCGCCCAGTTGGCGGGCTGGCTCAAAAGCCGGTTTGTTCGCGCGCTCCTCGGTCAACGCGCCGCCCTGCAGCGCGACCACACCCGGGCGGAACAGGAGATTCAGGCCCTGTCGCAACGCCTCACCAAAACCCAGGCGCCCCTGCAGCAGCGACTGCAGGCGTATGAAACGCGCATCGCCGATTTGGAAGCCGAACTTGCCCGAAAAGGTGAGGTGAACCGCGAACTGATCCAGGCCCAGATCGAGGCCGCACGCAAGCGGCTCGAGATGGAAAAGGGCCACGACACCATGGTGTGGAATTGAGGATGAACGCCGCCGATGACAGGAGCTGCCGACGGAAGGAGGCGGTCGTGGCGGCCCGTCTCGGTTCTCAGAAGCAGTATGAGAACGAATCCTAGGCGGGCGAAGGGGAGGGGGCCTGCTGGGTTTTGAGCGCCTGCTCGTAGCAGGCCAGCGCTTCGTCGTAGCGTTCCATGCGATTGAACAACCCGCCCTTGTACAGATAGGCCAGCGTCATGGCCTCGTTGGCCTGGATGGCCTGGTCGTAACAGGAAATCGCCTCGTCCAGTCGATTCAACTTCTCCAGGGCGCTGCCTTTCTTCACCAGCGTTTCGGCATGGCCCGGATGCAGGGCAAGGGCACGATCGAAGCAAATCAGCGCCTCTTCGGATTTGCCCAGACTCAACAACGCCTGCCCCTTGCCCAGGAGCATGGACAACTCATCATGCGGCGCACCCTCTCGGCGGTCCTGGTCGCCGTCCATGTCGAGCGACGCCTCATTCGGGGCACCGGCGGGATCGATGGTGACGTGGGAAGTGTGTTCGAGTTCATGCACCCGCCGTTCCAGGCGCTCGATCGCGCTCAAAAGGCGCTGTCCCGCGGGACGCACCCCGGCCGGGGAGTCCAGGAGGCGTTCCTCCTCCATGGCCAGCATGGCGGGACCGTAGCCGGCCGCCACGGGGAGGGTGGAGGCGATGCCGGCCAGGCGGTTCATCGAGCGGAAATGGAAGAGGGAGGTCAGGAACATGGCGAGGAAGCCGACTCCGGCAAACGCGCCGGCCACGATGAGCATGTTGCGGTTGGATTCCCGCAGGGCCTCCATTTCGCGCTCCTGCTGCGATTGAAGGACCTTCTCGATCGACTTGAGTCCCTCGTTGATCTTCTGCTGGTTGGACTCCGCCGTGGCCTGGCCCTCCCGGCGGTTCAGTTCGATGGCCAACAGGGCGTGCTCGAGCTGTCCCTGGATGTGCAGGAACGTGCGCCAGGCTTTCTCCGCCTGAATCATCTCCTCGGTGGCCACCTCATTCGTCACCGCCGCCGGGGGCAGAGCCGACTCCGCAACGGTGTCCGCGGGCGCTTCCTGCACCGGTTCCGATTCCTCCTCCAATGATGTCGTCGCCGCCATCAGGCTACCCTGAAAGCACAGCCCGAGGAGCAACATCCAAACAGCAAGTGATGTCCGATTCATCGTGGCGGTCAAGTTCCCAAGCAACGTAGAAACTCAGCGGGAAATTACAAGGTTAACCTTTCGCAGGGTCCACCTGGCCGCGCGCGTTGCACGTTGCAACCCTGCCATGGTGCGGCGCGTGAAGAACCGCCGGACTCGTAGCCGCCGCCGTGAGGCGGTGGACTCCCTCGTGATGGATGACGTGACCATGAACCCGGTTTAGCCATCGGACCCATCCGACGGATCCGACCGATCGGTCCGATCAGAGACGGTTCATGGGCGGGAGGGTTGCGCTCAAGTCAGGCGGCCGCATGCGGCCCGTGAACGAGGGGAACACCCAAGTCCAAACTTGGAATGTCAAACCTTGCACGGTGCCGATTGGCAAGCGCACGGGGTCAGCCCGACTGGCTTCCCTCCAGACGCGGATCCTCCGGCTTGCGAATCTCCGGCTCCGGCTCCGATTCCGCGACCGCTGCCTGCGGAGCGGGAGTCGCCGGGGGTTCCGGCGGTGTGGACGGCTCGGAATCGCCGGGGGCAGGTTCATCGGCCGAGGCGGACGGTGGCTCGCTCGGAGGGTTGGCCGAAATCTCCTGAGCCGGCGCAGGCTCGCTTGGAGGCGCGAACGTCGGCGACGGCTGGGCCGGCGTGTCTGTCGCGGGAGTGGCTGCTTCGGCTACAGGTCTTGGCTTGGGCGCCTTGGGGGCGGTGTCGCGCGGTTTTTGCGGCGGTTTAACCGCCGGTTTCTTGGCCGTCTCGAGCTTCCCAGTGGCGAACTCAATCACGTGTCCCTGATGAATCAACCAATGCAGGTCGCCAATGATGGCGGTCTGTTCGGGGGTGGGTTCCGGTGCCGGAGGCGGCCCGGCGGCCTCCGCCGGAGTGGTTCCTTCGGTTGCGGGAGGTGTCGGCACGGCGGGCTTCGTCGCCGGCGACGGGGCGAGGGATTCGACGAGCAGCTTGCGGTTGCAATCGGGATGTGAATTGATGAACTCCACGATCCGGCCCACCCCGGTGGAGACCGGCGTGTTCTCCGTGTCCAGGTAATGCGGACGCGCCACGGCGACGTGGGTGATGGTTTTGTTGACCTTGAAGAACTGCAGCCCCCGCGCGCCAAACTGCTGGCTCAGCGCGGTCATGACCTGGAGCGGGAACTTGCGTTGGTCATCGGTATGCCGCCGGACCAGGCGCTGGAGCGGGTTGGCCGGGAAGCGCTTGGTTTCCGAACCCTTCGCCGTGAAGGACTCAACCGCCTGCACCAGGTTGGGCAGATGATGCTCGCGGAAATGCGCCTCCACCTCGGCGCGGCTGTGCAGGGTCAGCGCCTCCGGCGTGTTCAGGCAGATGTAGGATGTCTTGAAGCTCTGCTCGTCTAGCCACTTCTTCACCACCTCCTCGTCGCGGACGATCTTCACCTTGGTCTTGAACGACTCGAACGGCATCCGGGCGAAGCGTTCCGCATGCAGGGCATGGAGCTGCTTTTGGTAATCGTGGTAGTTGGGCGGTCCGAGGATGATGCCGCTGATGCCGCATTGGGCGACGAAGGTATAGGTGCCCTTGGGCGGATCGATCGGCGTGCGTTCGGTCTGGTAAAAAAGGTCGAAGCTGTTGGCCAGGATGTGACGTGCGGCCTGGTCCTCCGACAGCCAGAGGGTGTTGTCCACCGCGCACAGGAAGAGAGGTTGCTTGGGCTTCCCCTGGGCATCCTTCCTGACCGTGAAATGGACGGTATAGCGCTCGGGCTTGACGAGGAACATGCGCGCAATCTCGACGAGCGGATAGGCCCGACCGGTCTTGCGGATCTGCGTGACAAGCGATTCCACTCCGGGCTCATCGGGGACAAACGCCACCCCCACTTCGGGCAGCGGCGTCACATCGCGCAGGGGACGTCCTCCCGCGGGGCCGCGTCCGCGGTCCCGGTCCCGAAACCGTCCGCCTTCGGGGCGTGGGCCTTCGCGACGAGGGCCTTCCCGGCGGGGTCCTTCCCGGCGTCCGCCGCCTTCACGGGGACCGCGTGGTCCGGGGGGACCTCCGCGGCCTGGGCCACGGCGGGGTTCCCTGCCTTCGGGTTCGCCGCGAAAATTCGCGTAACGGTTTTGCTCGGCCGGTTCCTTTGCCCAGTCGGGCAAAAACTGCAGATCGAGATCAAATTCTGGATCTGTGGGTTCGCTCATGTATGCAAATCGGGTCTGGGCCCGTGCTGGGTTGGTGACATCGCCCCGCCTGCGCGGAAGGAAGTGGGGCATTGCGAGTCTGAGGCGCCATCATGTGTGTCCTGCAAGGATCGTCGGTCTTCGGGACGACCCACCGCGATGGGGGCTCGGCCCCTCGAAGCGGATGTCGTTCCCTCGTTCGTGCTCAGTTCTCGTTGCTCCTTCTCATGGTGAATCCGCGGAGTGGGGCTGGGGGACGAGCATGTGCATGCAGGGGGTGAATTGCAAGCTTGCCCTCCGAATTTTCGCGGATGGTCGAACGTGCGGGACCCGTTCGGGATGCGAGGGAGGCCATGGGTGACGCGGGCGACTCATGCGAAGGCCGACTTCAAGCAGGCCAGGCTCTGCGTGGCGATCGCCTCCGGACCCTCCTCGAACCGGAACACCTCGACCGAGACAAAGCCGCCGTAGCCGACCCCCTTCAGTGCCGCCGCAATCGGCTTGAAATCCACATCGCCGAATCCCGGCCCCTTCAGGTTGGCGTCGTTGGCATGGAAATAGGCGATGTGCGGCCAGGATTCGCGGATGATCTGGGGGATGGGCTTGGCTTCCGAACTCATCGCCTTGACGTCGAGGATGATTTGGAAATTGGGATTCTTGAACTGATCGATGAACCGGATGGCTTCCGCAGCCGTGTTGATGAAGTTGGTTTCGGATGGGGCCAGCGGCTCGAGGCAGAGGGTCGCTTCGCGTTCCCCCGCCTGGTTCACGGCGCTGGCAAAGACCTCCGTGGCCCATTCCCAGGCCTGCTCATGTTCCACCCCCGGCAGCACGTCCCGTTGCTTGGGCGACCCCACCACGATCGTTTGTCCGCCCAGGTCCGCACAGAAATCCACCAGATCAATCAAGTATCGCGCCGTGCGCCCGCGCACCGAGGCATCCGGATGCGTCATGTGTAATCCCTCCGTCTGGACCAGCACCCAGTGAATCCCGGAAACCTGCAACCCCACCTTGCGGGCCAGGTCGCGAATGCGCGCGCGTTCCGCCGCCGGCACGTCCGTGACGCTCGGTCGAACCGTGAACGGGGCGATCTCAATCGCGTCGTACCCGGCCCGGGCCACATAGGCCATGGTGTCCTCCATGGACCATCCCTTGAAGATCTCGTTGCAGATGCCGAACTTCACCCGGCCAGATTCCAGGGTTGCCCGGGATTGTTCAAGGTGGATTTTGCAGGTGCGCCCTACCGCAGGGTGTGCTTAAGTGATGCTCAAGCACGAAGGATGAACCCGCGTCGAATGGCTTCATTTCCACGGCGGCAGGCTGCGGCCCGACAGGGAGCCTCGTTGGTCGAAGCTCTGGTGGTCGTGGGCATCCTGGCGCTTCTGGCCGCCCTCTTCATACCCGCCGTCTTTCGTGCCCGGATCGAAGCGCGCCGCGCCGCTTGCCTCGGCCAGCTCAAGGAGATCGGCACGGCCTCCCATCGCTACGCCGACGGACATGCCGCTCGACGAACAAAAGCCCCGTCCGGAAACGGACGGGGCTTTGGGGAAAAAGCGACTTGCCAGGTCAGTGGGTTGAGCAACCCAACTTCCCCACCCCCACCACGAAGGCCAGCACGCTGAGGATGAGGAGGAGCGGGCTGCCTTTGGCGGCCAGCACCACGCCAGAACCGATGATCAGGGCCATGACTGTCCAGACCAATAATGCTTTGATGAAACCCATGGCGGCGAATCTTAGCGGCGCGAGCCAGATGCGCAACTCGTTTTGCATCCCGGAACGGGGCTTGTTTGCGCGAGGCTTCCGGCCTACGGTTGGCCATGATGCCGTCCATGGACGCGTGCCACCACAGCAAGGTCTTGATGTCCGGAGCCTTGGCGATGCTCCTGCTCCTTCTGTCGCCGACCACTCCGGCGGCCGAGACGCAAGCCGCTCCTGAAAGTCCTTCCGCCTCCACACCGGCCGCCTACAGCCGCATCGGCAAGCCTGACACCAACACGCTGCAACTGGAAATCTCGCGGCGCCGGTTCCAGCCCTCACAGGGTGCGGGACCGGATGTCTGGCTGGTCGCCGTGTCGCACATTGGCGAATCAAACTACTACGGGGCGCTGCAGTCGTTTCTCGATGAGCAGCCGCTGGTGCTCTACGAGGGGGTGGGGGACCCGCAACGCAATCAGCCGGGCCCGGACGAGGAGGCCACTTCGGAGGGATTGCAGGCCACCCTGGCCACTTCCCTGGGCATGGCCTTCCAACTCGACGCCATCCGCTATGACCGGGATCACTTCAAAAACAGCGACATGACGTTTGAGGATCTTGAATCCCTCCTGGTCCGCGAGATGCGGGAGCGGGCCGGGGAAGGATCCGCGCCCAACCCCGCCTTCCTCGCGTTGATGGGGGCGATGGACGGGAGCTCGTGGCTGGGAGCGGTGATGCATGTCGGAGCCAAGCTGCTTGGGTCGAGTCCCAAGCTCAAGGCCATGACGCGCCTCATGTTTATTGAAATCCTCGGTGGGCTCAGCGGGGACATGAGCGAGATCCAGGGATTGCCGCCCGACATGCAGGAGTTGCTCCAGGTATTGATCCGTGAACGCAACAAGGTCGTGCTGCGCGATCTGACACGTGCGCTGCGTCGGCGTTCTCCTCCCCGCTCCATCGCGATCTTCTACGGGGCCGGTCACATGGCGGACCTGGAGAAACGACTCCGTGCCGACCTCGACTACAAGCCGGTTGAGGACGTGTGGTTGCCAGCGATCGTGGTGCAGCCGGCCAAGGCCGGGCTGACCGCATTGGAGATCAAGACCATCCGCACCATGGTGGAGTGGCAGATGAAAGCCTTCCAGCAAGCCGGATCTGCAACGGCGGAACCCGCTCCCTGAACCAGAACACCTCCTTCCCTCTCCCCGCGGGAGAGGGTCAGGGTGAGGGGCCAGTGCAGCGTACGGTTCATGGTCCCAATGCGCGTCCAGACCTAGCCGATCTTGGCGGACTGGAGGTCCGGAAGAGGAGTTTTGCTGAGTTTTTGGTAGAGGTTCATAGCGCAACTTGTTGATTCGTAGGACGTGCTGCCTTCCGATTGCAGCCAAGGGGCTTGTAGTG
>Ga0302046_10000181_pt1 | contig 67611 bp, 59 predicted proteins | sample RVTome_11_FD_200261 | JGI IMG/M metagenome (GOLD analysis project Ga0302046, IMG submission 200261) | Soil microbial communities from uranium-contaminated site in the Upper Colorado River Basin, Wyoming, United States - RVT147D111 (version 2) ... | reverse complement strand
GCATTTGGGCCGGATCAATTTTTGATCCGGCCCAAATGCGACCCGATCTAGAGCATATTCCGCTCACGCGGAATCGGCACCGGCCCGCTCCCCCACCCGGCCACCCACAGGATACTGCCATTGGGTGGCCGGGTGGGGGAGCGGACCGGTGATGCCAAACGATCGGAATATGCTCTAGCCGCGGGAGAGGCGCGTCCGCGCGGCGGCGTTAAACCGTTCCACCGCCAAAAACCCCCTTGACTTTGACACTGCGTCAAACCGTAGCGTCCTCCGCGATACGCAGCGATGACCCGGGCGACGGGCGGAGGAAGCGAATGTTCAGGATCGGGGAATTCGCGCAGATCGGGCGGGTGTCGGGGCGCCAGCTCCGGCACTATGACGGCCTCGGCCTCCTGCAGCCCCAGCTTACCGACCCGCAGACGGGCTACCGCTACTACAGCGCCCGCCAGCTGCCGCGCCTGAACCGCATCCTGGCGTTGAAGGCGCTCGGCTTCTCGCTCGACCAGATCGCGACCATGCTCGACGGCGGCGTGCCGCCCGAGGAGCTGCGCGGCATGCTGACGATCCGCAAGGCCCAGGTCGAGCGCTCGCTGGAAAAGGAGGCGGCGCAGCTCCGCCAAATCGAATCACGAATCCTGCAGATCGAGGAGCAGGGGTCGCTTCGCGACTACGACGTAGTGGTGAAGCCGGTGCCCGCGGCGCCCTTTGTGTCGATCCGCCAGCACTGCCCGGAGATGGGCGAAGCGGTGCGCCTGCTCGAGCTCGTCGTCCGCAGAGGCGCCGGCCAGATCAAGGCGCGTCATCGCGACCAGCTCATCGTCGTCGCGCATTCGGACTTCGAGGACGAGGACCTCGACCTCGAGATCGGCTTCACCCTGACGGCGCCGGTGAACACGAAAGTCGAGCTGCCGGGCGACCTTTCGATGAGCCTGCGCGAACTCGAGGCGGTCGATGCGATGGCCTCGGTCGTGCGAACCGGCCCCAATTACCAGAGCCATCTCGCCTACGGCGCCATCGGCGTCTGGATGGAGGCCAACGACTACCGCATCGACGGCCTCTGCCGGGAAGTCTTCCTCGAGATGCCTTTCATCGACCCGACGAAGACGGACGCCGTTATGGAAATTCAATTCCCCGTGGCCAAGGCCGCATAACCGGGCACGGCGCGGCGCCGCCGGCCGCGCCGACCGCTCGTCGACCGTAACGCCTCGATTTCGCGCGCAGACCCGCGCGCGGGAAACGCCGAAGCCGTGCCCGACGGGACCGGCCTCGACCCGATCGACGACCTCGAACCGATCAAAAAAGGAGACGAACCCATGCTGACGATCTATGGCGTGCCGATTTCCGTGCATACGAGAAAAGTGATCGTGTCCGCGCGCCACAAGGGCATCGACTATGCGAGCGAGCCCGTCATCCCCTTCGACCCGCCCGAGGACTGGCGCGCCAAGAGCCCGACGGGCCTCATCCCGGCGATCACGCATGGCGACTACACGCTCGCGGATTCGAACGCGATCTGCGCCTATCTCGAACGGGTCCATCCCGGGCAGCCGCTATATCCGGACGATCCGAGCGCCTGCGGCCGGGTGCTGTGGCTGGAGCAATATGCGACGACCGTGCTCTTCCGCGACGTGATCCATCCGCTCTTCCACCAGAAGATCATCCGCCCGCACATCCTGAACCAGGGCGGTCCCGACGAGACCGAGATCGCGCGGGTGACGGGCGAGGTGGTGCCGGCCGTCTTCGGCTATCTCGAAGACCAGGCCGAAGGCGATTTCCTGGTGGGCGGAGCGATGACGGTGGCCGACGTTTCGATCGCATCGAACCTGGTGAACTACCGGTATCTTGGCTTTGCGCTCCACCCCGGCCGCTACCCCAAGCTCGCCGCCGCCTTCAGGCGCACCATCGCCGAGCCGTCCTTCGCCGAGGCGCTCGCCGCCGAGGCGCCCTTCTGCGAGCAGATGGGCCTCGACCGGTCGTTCCTGAGTTAGGGGTTGTTTCGAACCCGCGGATCCCCGAAAGGCGGGCCGCGGCACCGGCGGGCGTCCTTCGAGACGCCCGCCTTCATTCTGAGGAGCCGCCGCAAGGCGGCGTCTCGAAGGGGGCGGGCGTCTCGAAGGACGCACCACATACCCCCCGGGCGAAGCCTTAAATCCCCAGGAGCTTGCGCGCGTTGTCCTTCATGATGAGCGGCTTGACCTCGGGCTTGATGTCGAGCGTGTCGAAGTCGGCGAGCCAGCGGTCGGGGGTGATCGCCGGCCAGTCGGAGCCGAACAGCACCTTGTGCCGCAGGAGCGTGTTGGCGTAGCGCACCAGGATCGGCGGGAAGTAGCGCGGCGACCAGCCCGAGAGGTCGATATGGACGTTGGGCTTGTGCGTGGCCACCGAGAGCGCCTCCTCCTGCCAGGGAAAGGAGGGATGGGCAAGGATGATCGGCATGTCGGGGAAGTCGGCCGCGACGTCGTCCAGGTAGATCGGGTTCGAGTATTTGAGCTTCATGCCCATGCCGCCCGGCATGCCCGCGCCGACGCCGGTCTGGCCGGTGTGGAAGAGCGCCGGCAGGCCGCTCTCGGCGATCGCCTCGTAGAGCACGTAGGCGCTGCGGTCGTTGGGGTAGAAGCCCTGCATCGTCGGGTGGAACTTGAAGCCCCTGATGCCGTAGTGCTCGACCAGGCGGCGCGCCTCGCGGGCGCCGGCCCTGCCCTTGGCGGGGTCGATACTGGCGAAGGGGATGAGGATGTCGTCGTGCTCGGCCGTGAGCTCGGCCATCTCCTCGTTGTTGTAGCGCCGGAAGCCGGTCTCGCGCTCGCAGTCGACGGCGAAGATGACGGCGCCGATCCTGCGTTCGCGGAAGTAGGCCGCGGTCTCCGGGATCGCCGGCGGATAGTCGCGGCCGGTCCGGAAGTACGCCTGCATCCCCGCCTGGAAATCGTCGTAGCCGTCGTCGCCGTGGGTGCCGCAGGGCTCCTCGGCATGGGTGTGGATGTCGATCGCCACAACGTCGTCGGGATTGAACACCGCTTGCGCTCCTTAAAGGTCGTGTCGGTTCACCAGGGGCCCGCGCGGCCGCGGGCTCAGTCGACGCCGCCCGCCGCCTTCTTCGTTGCCTGGCCCGTGCGCTCCCAGTGGGTGACCGCGAGGGTGAAGTCGGCCTCCGCGCCGAGCGCCGCCAGGGCCTCGGCCAGATGGTCGTGCACCACGTGGCTGAGCGGGGCGGCGAGCTTCAGGTCGTCGCCCAGCTCGGCAGCGATCTTCACGTCCTTGGTCATCAGCGCCAGCTTGAAGCCGGCGGCGAAGCTGCGCGTGACGACGTGGTCCTTGACCGAGTTCTCGGTGTTGAAGTTGCGGCCGCTGGAGCTGTTGATGATGTCGACCATCACCGCCGGGTCGAGGCCGAAGCGCTCGCCGACGATGAGCGCCTCGGCAGCCGCGGCGAAGCCGGCGGCGGCGACGAAGTTGTTGAGCGCCTTCATGGCGTGGCCCGAGCCGAGCGGGCCGGTGCGGAAGAGCCGCTTGCCCATGGCGGCGAGCAGCGGCTCGACGCGCTTCACCGCCGCCTCGTCGTCCGCGCCGATCATGATCGCCAGGGTCGCGGCCTTGGCGCCCTCGATGCCGCCGGAGACCGGGGCGTCGACCAGGGTGACGCCGCGCCCGGCCAGCGCCGCGCCGAGCGCGCGGGTGCCGACGGGCTCCGAAGAGCTCATGTCGACCACGATCGCGCCATTTCTCGAGGAATTGGCGAGCGCGTCCGCGAGCGCCCCGGCCTCGGCCTCGAGCAGCACCTCGCGCACGATGGCGCCGGTCGGCAGCATGGTGACGACGACGTCGACGGCGCCGCCGAGCCCGGCCAGGCTGGCGGCCACGGTGCAGTCGTGCTCGGCGGCGAAGCGCGCGCTCTGCCCGGGATCGGCATCGAAGACGGTCAGCGGCACGCCGGCGCGCGCGAGATTGGCCGCCATCGGCCGGCCCATGTTGCCGATGCCGATGAAGCCGACCTTCAGTGTCTCCGCCACGTCTCCGCCCTCCGCCGAATGTCCGCCGTGCGCACCGCGCCTCGGGCGGATGACACACCAGACGGCCCGGCGGGGCAAGCTTTCGCGGGGGGCTACCGGAACACGCGCTGAAGCTTCTGCAACACGCGACGAAGGACGAGCCTGATGAGATCGCGGTTATTCAGCCAGCCGGTTGGGCGTTGTTCACGGGGAACAAGAACGGGTGCTTCGGAAATTTGTGCGCACGGCCGGGAGGCCCGAACGATCACCGGCATTCCGCCCGCTCGGCGTCGCTCAGATAAGCTCGCCTTTCTTGCAGTGTAGAATTGGGCGGTGCCTTTCGCTCAGGCCGACCTGGACCACGTGATCGAACCCGACAGCCCGGAATCGCCCGATCTCGGTCGCTGCCTCATCGTGGCCCTCGAACACGGCTTCGCGGAACCGGCCGAGAAATTCCATGAACCTTTGCTTGTCTCCAACCCAATTGAGCACACTCAACGCGAACACGACGTCAGGCTCGAAGGCAGACAGCTCGTCTTCCCAGCCCGTGGGATCATCGAAGTCTATCTGCCTGAGCCCCAGCGGGACTTCGTAGGCGTCCGCGAGATTCTTGGCGCCCCGCAAGATATCGGCGTCGCAGTCGACCGCTAGTCCGGCGCTTGCACCGCCCTCCTTGAGGACGTGGCACGACAACAAGGCAAGATTGCAGCCCAACTCAAGCACGCGCTTCGAACGCACTTCCGCAATGCCTTTCAGGACCCGCCATCGGTCCGACCAGTCGCGTTCGCCGGGAAAATGAACTCCCTCGAAATCTAGCGCGTAGTAGGCAATGTCGGCGCCTGGAGAGTTTGCTGCCGATTTCCGCGCGACACGCCACGCAGCGTCGACCAACCGCAGCTTCGAACTGGCATTCTCGGGGATGTGAGGCATTGGACTGACACGGGCCTCGAGGACCTGCCAATCCTGCTCCTTCCTCATCCGCCTCAGGACGCCCTTGAGGACCATGACGGCCCAGCGGGGAGGTTTGGGAAGGATGCGCTTCCTGACGAATCCAAGAAGAGAACGTTGAACGGGCTGCTGACCGATCCTCAACCCGACAAAGTTCCTCGCCATTGCCGGAATCCATCCCGTGATTGTGGCTTGATCAAAGTCTATTAAGCAGACTTGGCCTTGATGATTGATTAAAACGTTCGCTGGACCGATATCATTGTGAGCAATGCCAAGGCGCGACAATTTGAGAAGGATCCTGGCGAGCCTAACGAGAGTCATCAAAAATTGAAACCGGCCGAGCTTCAGATCGCTGGCCGCGGACCCTTCGAATTTTGAAAGCACCAGTACGTCGAGGCCATCTTTGCTGAAATATTCTATCGCATTAGAAACACCACATATGTTTGTGCATCTTTTGAGTATATTGTATTCTCCAAGAAAATCTTGTTGTCTCAAGTTAGAGGTTCTGTCTTGATTAACTATTAGTATCTTGAATACTTTACCTTGATGCAGATATGTCCTTCTGGATGGATCATAAGGGCTCTCTGAAAGAATAATCGCATCCGCCATGTGCAGGCGTGTCAGCGCGGTCTGCCACGTGTCCTTAAGCTCATGGCTGTCGCGCCAATTGTGCTCGAGCATGGCGATCTTCTCAGTTGCTTTCGACATGCCGGTCTGCATCGGTGACGCCCCTTCGCATGTGCCCGAAGCGTTGCGTGACATAGGCCAACTCTTGGCGCGTGGTCAGGCGCAACACGAACATACCGGCAAGCAGGACTACTAGGCTTATCGGCGCCATGATCTGCGGGCTGATGTCGAACCCCCGCATCAGCACGAACGCACATCCCACGAGCAGCGGCGGCTTCAGCCACCACCCGAAGCCCGAAATTTGGGCGGGTCCTCTCGAGGCGAGCGCCGCGACACCGAAGCCGGCGAACGCGCCGGCAAGCACGCCAACCGGTGCCGCCTCGACTCCAAGCGTCCCATAGAGTACCGAAAGAAAGGCAAGTTGCGCCGCGACCATGACCAGAGCGATGGCTGCCGCGCGTATCTTGGCGCCGAGCGCGTTCAGCGATTGGATCATCACTATTGTCGCGGCATTCGCGCCGAGGCCCCATGCCAGAACCGAGAAGTTCTTTGCGACCATCGCGAATTCCGGTCCCAGGGCGAGCTTTATGGCCCACGGCCCATAGCCTTCCACCACCACGCCGATAAGGAGCCCGCCGGCAAAGATCCACCGGATCAGCGCACCGATCGCTTCATGGTCGCCCGCGTTGTTCAGTTTGCGCGCGCGTGCGAGGGCCGGCACAAGTGCGGTCGCCAGCACCGCTGGAACGAGGAGCAAAGCGAAATATCCCTGGAGCGCAATTCCGTACTGGCCGATGCCGGCCAGATCGAGGCCGAGCCAGCGCAGCGCGACGAGTGAAGCCTGCGCAAAGACCATCAGCAGCCCCACGCTCAGACCGTACCAGATCGACAACAGCAGCATCGGTCGCATGAGCCGCCAACGAAACGCGGGCCGCAGGGCGATTCGACCGCTTCGGGCGGCGAGCCGGGCACATGCCGATGCTTCCAATGCCCAGACTAGACAATGCAAGGCGGCAAGCCATGCTACGCCAAGCTCGTAGAACACGAGCGCGATACCAGCCGTCGCTTCGAGCGCGCGAAACGACGTCTCATAGCGCGGGATCCAGCCCGCCTGCTCAAGAGCCACATGAGCCTCGCGTACCCAGGAAACGAAGCTCCTGAACAACAGCGCACCGAGGAAGAATGTAACCACCAAGCGGGGCTGCCCGGCGGTCTCCTGAATCAAGACGAAGGCAAGCCCCGCCAGAGCGGCGACAACGGTCGCCATGACTCGGATCGCCAAGCTGTAGCGGAACCAACTCGCAGCGGCGCCGGGGCGCTGGGGAACCCGTGCTGCCAACAGGGTACCCTGCCCGAACACGGCCAGCCCCAACAAGGCCACGTAGATGCCGATTCCGTAGAAATAGATGCCGAGCTCGAACGGGTCGAGTAAGCGAGCCAGTACCAGAACATAGATCAGCCGAACCAGGCGCCCGCCGATCTGGCCGCCGAGGAGCGCGCCGAATGTTTGCGTAAGCCGCGTCGGCTGGAGTCTGATCCGCCTCGCTCCGGGCTCTTTGCGACGGTGTAGCGTCGTCATGCTGTATCTGCTCGCGATCGCACGCTGGCGGGCGTTTTCGGTCCGCCGCGCTGTACGATCGCCCGATAGGCGCGCTGGACCCAGCGCATGGCAGCCTCGCCGAACAGGCTACGAAGACCGACCCGGCCCAGATCCTCGACATACATCCAGGCGACGCGCGCCCGGCTTAGCGAGATGCCATTGCCGACCAGCGCGCGGCGACGCTCGTGGATGCCGCGCAGCGCCGCGTCGAGCCGTGTGGTCACGCCGCCCTCCTCGTAGGCGGCTTGGATCAGGCCGGATACGTAGAGCGGTGGGCGGCGGCGAAACTCACGCAGCAGCAGGTCGTAGTCACCGGCCTGGCGGAAGCCCTCGTCGAAGCCGCCGTGCTCTTCGAAGAGCGAGCGATGGTGGAAGGTGCCGGGATGGGGGATGCTCATAGCCACGAAGAAACGGTGGCGGGCCCGCTCCCAGGGCTGTTCGATCACCGCGATCGTTTCGCCGCCGGAGCGGGCGACCACCGCGACCTGGCCGTAGACCACGCGGTGCGCCGGAAGCGCCGCGTCGAGATGCGGGCGGAACCGCTCCAACGTGTCCATCGCCCATAGGCTATCGTCGACGCCGAGGAAGCACAGCCACTCGCCGCGTGCCCGGACGACGCCCTTGTTCCAGGCGTGATAAATGCCGCGGTCGGGCTCGCTCTCCCAGTAGGTCACGGTCTCGGAATTGGCCTTCAGGATGTCCACCGTTCCGTCGCTCGAGCCGCCATCGATCACGATCAGCTCGCACTCCGGGACCGTCTGGCGGGCGACGCTGTCGATACAGCGCTGCAGGTTGGCGGCGCCGTTATACGCGGCGACCACGACGCTCACCAGCGGTCGGGACTTCTCCTGCGTGTCGTATGTATCCGCCATGTCCGCTCGCCCCGAACTAGCGCGCCGCCGCTTCGCTGCGCCCAAGCGCATCGTCGCGAGGCGTATGCCGGAGGCCTTCGAAGAGGCTCGAAAATGCTGCCGCGACGGCGGGCCGGCTGAGGCGCCGGGACACGGCCGCCTTGCCGGCGGCGGCCATCGTCCGAGCGAGCGCCGGCTCGCGGACGATGCGCTCTACCGCGGCGGCGATAGCCTGGGGCGCGCGCGGCGGGACCAGCAGGCCCGTCTCCTCGTGCCTTACGGTCTCGACGATGCCGCCGACCTCCGCCGCCACGACCGGCAGCTCGAGGTGAAGGGCTTCGGCAAAGGTGAGGCCAAAGGACTCGAACCAGGACGGCCCGACGAATATGTCGGCCGCGGCCATATGGTCGTAGACCATCGCCGGCGGCACCGGGCCGACGAAGCTCAGACGGTCGGCGACGCCGCGCTCGCGGGCGAGGCTTTCGAAGGCTTCGCGGCCCGGCCCGTCGCCGACGAGCAGGACGGTCAGATCCGGGAAGCGCGGGACCAGCAGCGCCACCGCCTCGATCAGGTCGCCCACGCCTTTCTCCGGGATGAGGCGGCCGACGAAGGCGAGGAGCGGGCCGTTGCCGCGCCGATACGTCGCGCGAATGCGGGAGGCGGCGGCCGCGGCGGGCATCCGGTCGGTCGCGATGCCCATCGGGATGGTGCGGACGTCACCGAGATCGGATGCGATGGCCTCGACCGCCGCGCGCGTCGCCGGACTGTTGACCGTCACCGCGTCGGCGCTGCGCAAGGCGACGCGCTCAAGCGCGGCGACCACTCGTCCACGCAGGTCGAGCACCTCGCTGCCATGAACCGTGGTGACGTGGCGCGCGCGGCAGAAACGTGCGGCGAGGCTCGCCACCAGGCCTTGGGGCAAAAGCCAGTGGGAATGGACGATGTCGTATCGGCGACGCGCCAGGAGGCGCATCAGCGCCAGCCATTCGGCGAGCACCAGGGGCGGGACTTTGAGGGCGTTCAGCCGGTTGCGACGGAGATTGCCGAGCACTCCGCCGCCGCCGTAGCAAAGTGTCTCGAAACGACTTGGCCACCAATAGCGGAAGCGCTCGACGCCGACACCGCCAATGTCCTCGCGGCGGGCCGCGCCGGGAGCGTGCGGCGCCAGCACGTCGACGGTCCAGCCGCAGCGCTGCAGGTCCTGGGCCAGATTGAGGACGAAGGGGCCGGACGAATCGCCGGACCAACGAGGGAAGCTCGAGGCGACCATGAGGACACGCCCGAGCCTGCCGGCGGCCTTCCCTGCCGCACTCTCGGCGTCTGCGGACGCGTTGCTCATTGCGCATTCCGCTTGGTGAGCTCGTCGATCTCGCGCCGCAACGCTGCCGTATCGAGGGGATTTTCCAGCGGTTGTTGGCGGTCGAGTTGCAGGCGGGTGACCCGGTGCAGCGTCATCTCGATGAGCTGGCGGTTGAAGCCGATCAGGTCGGCGAGCAGGCCGAAGAGCAAGGTGATGAAGCCGATGATCACCAGCACGCCGCCCAGCACCAGCGACTGGACGTGCCCGCCGCCCTCGCCGGCGAGGTAGAAGGAGAAGAAGCGCAGGATCGGCAGCGCGCCCAGGGCGATCAGCGCGCCGCCGATCAGGAAGAAGACGCGGAGCGGCCGGTACATCGCATAGCTGCGCAGGATCGTCGCCGCCGAGCGGCGGATGAACTGCGGGATGCTGCTGAAGAGGCGCGACGGGCGGGTCCTGCCGTTGGTGCCGATCGGCACCGAGACCACGTGCAGGCGCTTGGCGCCGGCCTGGATCAGCATCTCGATGGTGTAGCTGAACGAGGAGACGATGTTGATCTGAAGCGCTGCATCGCGCGACATGGCGCGGAAGCCGCTGACCGCGTCGGGAATGGCGATGCGCGACATGCGCCGCACCACCGCGCTGCCGAGGACCTGCAGGCCCTTCTTGCCGAAGGAGAAATGCGGGTTGGCGCCGGGGTTGCGGTCGCCGACCACGATGTCGGCGGCGCCCTCCACGATCGGCGCGATCAGCTTGGGGATGTCGGCGCCGCGATACTGGTTGTCGGCGTCGGTGTTGACGATGATGTCGGCGCCGCGCCCGAGGCAGGCGTCGATCCCGGTGCGGAAGGCGAAGGCGAGGCCCTTGTTCGTGGGATGGCGCACCACGTGGTCGGCGCCGCATTGGCGGGCGACCTCGGCGGTGCGGTCGTCCGAGCCGTCGTCGATCACCAGGATCTCGACCGCATCGAGGCCGGCGATCGCCCGCGGGATGTCGCGGATCGTCTCCGGCAGGGTCACTTCCTCGTTGTAGCAGGGGATCTGGACGATCAGCTTCACGGGGGGTGGGTGCCCTGTCCTGGTGGTAAGGCCGGCCGGGCGCGGCCGACCGGCGGGGGTGGCCGGGACTGGGCGCGGGCGACCGGCGCCGGAGGCGGCGCGGCCCTCCCGGCCGACACGATCCGCCCGATCGGCACGACCCACGCGATCTTATGGCGGCCGCGGTTAACGAGGCCTTTAGGCTGGCGCCGCGATGCCTCCGGCGGCGCCCGGGAGGCGAGCAGGACTGCCGATTCCATGATGATTTGGCCGTTGGCGAGGGCGGTCTCGAAGGCCCGCCGGGCCCTTCATGCGCCTGGAGCAGGTCGTGATTAGGTCGAATCACTTCCTGATTCGGCCTAATCACGTGAATCTGCTTTATTATCAAATAATTAGATCGGATTCACGCATTCGGGCCGGGTCAAATTTTGATCCGGCCCGAATGCGACCCGATCTAAGGCCGGCCGGACCGGACGGGTCGATGCCGCGGCAACGGTCAGCGCCGGGCCGACTTCCGCCCGCGCTGACCCGGCGCCTATCGGTCGGAAGACGCGCTACCCCAAGGCTTCCTCGCCCGGCCTCGTCTTCGATGCCTTCGCCGGCTTGGGCCGGGGCGCGAGGTAGGAATAGACCGCGGGGATCACGAACAGGGTGAAGAAGGTTCCGACCAGCACCCCGCCGACGATGACCAGGCCGATATCCTGGCGCGACTCCGCCCCCGCCCCGCTGGCGATCGCCAGCGGGACGGCGCCGAACACCATGGCGCCGGTGGTCATCAGGATCGGCCGCAGGCGCAGGATGGCGGCCTCCACCACGGCGTCGGCGACGGGGGTTCCGGTCTCGACCCGCTTGTTGGCGAAATCGACGATCAGAATCCCGTGCTTGGTGATCAGCCCGATCAGCGTCACCAGCCCGACCTGGCTGTAGATATTGAGCGTGCTGCCGTCGAGCCACAGGGCGACGAGGCCGCCGGCGATCGACAACGGCACCGTCAGCATGATGATGAAGGGGCTGCGGAAGCTCTCGAACTGGGCCGCCAGCACCAGGTAGATGAAGGCGAGCGCGAGCACGAAGGTCAGATAGATGCCGCCGCTCGCCACCTTGAACTCCCGCGACTGGCCGGCGTAGTCGATCTGCGCGGTCGGCGGCAGCACGTCCTTGACCGAGCGCTCCAGGTAGTCGAGCGCCTGGCTGAGCGATGTGCCGGGGGCGAGGTTGGCGGTGATCTTGGCGGCGCGGAGCTGGTTGAAGTGGTTGAGCTCCTGCGGGGCGACGGTCTCGGTCACCCGCACCAGGTTGCCGAGCTGGATCAGCTGGTTGCGGCTGCCGCGCACGTAGATGCGCGGGATGTCGGTCGGGTTGGTCCGGAAGCGCTGGTCGATCTGGACCACGACGTCGTATTGCCGGCCTTCGCGCTTGAAGCGCGTCACCTGGCGGCCGCCGAGGAAGGTCTCCAGCGTCCGGCCCAGCACCTCGGCCGAAACCCCGAGGTCGGCCGATTTGTCGCGATCGATCGTCAGCTTGAGCTGCGGCTTGTTGAGGCGAAGGTCGCTGTCGACGTTCACAAGCCCCGGAAACGCCCGCGCCTTTTCCAGAACCTTGTTCGCCATCGCCTGCAGCTCGAGATAGGGCCGCGTCGTCTGGATGACGATCTGCACGGGCTTGTCGCGCACGCTCTGGCCGAGCGGGGGCGGGCGGATCGGGAAGGCCAGCACGCCGGTGATGCCGATCATCGCGGGGAACATCGACTGGATGATCTCGGGCTGCTCGCGCTTGCGCCGCGACCACGGTTGCAGTCCGGCGAAGCCGATGCCCTGGGAGACCACCGGGAAGCCGGAGACCACGAAGTAGCGCTCGATCTCCGGGATCTTGGAGAAGATCTGCTCGACCTCGCTGGCGTAGCGGTCGGTAAACCGGATCGTCGAGCCGACCGGCGCCCGGATGAAGCCGATGATCGTTCCGGTATCCTCGTAGGGCGCGAGCTCGGAATTGAGCTGCGTGAACGCCCCGTAGCCGCAGCCGGCGACCGCCAGGCCGACCAGCAGCACCAACGGACGGACCCGCATCGTCCGCGTGAGCGCGCCGCGATACCCGGCGTTGAGGCCGTCGAGGCCGCGCTCGATGGCGCGATAGGCCCAGCCGTGCCGGGACTGATGGCGCAGCAGAAGCGAGCACATCATCGGCGATGCCGTCAGTGCCACGAACCCCGAGACCACGACGGTGCCGGCAAGCGTGATCGCGAACTCGGTGAACAGCCTGCCCGTCGTCCCGCCCATGAAGCCGATGGGCACATAGACCGCGGCCAGGGTCAGGCTCATCGCGACGATGGCGAAGCCGATCTCGCGCGAGCCCTGGAAGGCGGCCTCGAGCGGCGACTTTCCCGCTTCGACATGGCGAAAGATGTTCTCCAGCATCACGATGGCGTCGTCGACGACCAGGCCGATCGCCAGCACCATGGCGAGCAGGGTCAGCGTGTTGATCGAGAAGCCGAACAGGCTCATCAGCGCGAACCCGCCGATCAGCGAGATCGGGATGGTCACCAGCGGAACCAGGATCGCCCGCAGCGACCGCAGGAAGACGAAGATGATCAGCACCACCAGCACGACCGCCTCGCCGATCGTCGTGTAGACGTTCTCGATCGAGGCATCGATGAAGAGCGAGCGGTCGTAGGCGACGCGCGAGGTCATGCCGGCCGGCAGCCCGGCGACGATCTGGGGCAGCCGGTCGCGGACCGATTTGGAGACGTCGAGCGGGTTGGCGGTGGCCTGTTTGATGACGCCGAGGGCGATCGCGCTCTGGCCGTTGAACCGCACGATGCGGCGCTCGTCGCGGGGCGCCAGCTGCGCCCGGCCGATGTCGTTCAGCCGGACCAGGTAGCCCTGGTCGGTCTTGCGGATGACCATGGTGTTGAACTGCCGCGGGATCTTGAGGTCGGTCTCCAGCAGCACCGTGAATTCGCGATAGCGGCTTTCCACCAGGCCCGCGGGGATCTCGATATTCTCGCGGCGCAGCGCCGCCTCGACGTCCTGGGGCGTGACCCGGTAGGCGGCCATCTTGTCGGGGTCGAGCCAGATGCGCATCGAGTAGCGCCGCTCGCCGAAGATGCGCACCTGCGCCATTCCGGGCAGGGTTTGCAGCTGGTCCTTTACGTAGCGGTCGACATAGTCGGTGATCTCCATCGGCGAATGCCGGTTGCTCGAAAAGGCCAGGTAGATAGTGGGCTGGGCGTCGGCCTCGACCTTCTCGATGATCGGCTCGTCGACCTCGGCCGGCAGGTTCTGGCGCACCCGGCTGACCCGGTCGCGCACGTCGGCGGCGGCGGCCGAGGGATTGCGGTCGAGCTGGAAGGTGACGGTGATCTGGCTGGTTTCCTGACGGCTGATCGAGGTGATGAAATCGACCCCCTCGATGCCGGCCAGGGCGTCCTCGAGGACCTGGGTGACCTGGGTTTCCAGGATCTCCGCGCTGGCCCCGGGGTAGCGCGTCTCCACGCTGACCACCGGCGGGTCGATCTTGGGATACTCGCGAATCGTCAGCTGGCCGTAGGAGACCAGCCCGAGCAGAACGACGACGAGGCTGAGCACGGTCGCGAAGACCGGACGGCGGATGCAGATCTCCGAGATATTCATCGCGGTCAGCCGCCCTGCGGCTTGATCACCGTCACCGGCGTGCCGTCGCTGAGCTTGAGCTGGCCGGCGACGACGACGACGTCGCCCGCCGCCAGGCCGGACACGATCTCCACGCTGCCGTACCGGCGGAGGCCGATGACCACCTTGGTGAGCGCGGCCTTTCCGTCGACGACCTTGTAGACGTAGAACTCGCGGCCGCGCGGAATGATCGACTGCTCCAGGACCGTGACCGCCTTGGAGCGCAGCTCGATCACCAGCGCGACCCGGGCGAACAGCCCCGGCTTCAGGCGGTTGTCCGTGTTGGGGATCAGCGCGCGCACGGTGAGGCTGCGGCCGGCGGGGTCGATGCGGGTGGCGATCGCCGATACCCGGCCCTTGAAGCGCTCGCCGGGCAGGGCGTCGACGTCTATCGCCACCGTCTGGTCCTTGCGGATGAAGCGCAGGAAACGCTCGGGCAGCTCGAAATCGAGCTCGAGCGGATCGGCGTCGTCGAGTGAGATCAGATCCTGGCCGACGATCACGTAGGCGCCGACGTCGACCCGGCTGAGGCCGACGATCCCGGCGAAGGGCGCGTGCAGCTTGGTCTTCGACAGGCGGGCCTTGGCGAGGTTCACCGCCGCGCGGTCGGTCTGCACCCTGCTGAGCGCCTCGTCGCGGGCCTGGCCGGTGCCGGCGCCGCGCTGGTAGAGCTTGAGCGCGCGGCCGTAGGTGCTGAGGCTGAGCCGCAGGCTGGCCTCGGCCTTCTCGAGCTCGGCCTGATAGATCGTGTCATCGAGGCTGAACAGCAGCGCGCCCTTCGCGACCCGTTCGGTCTCGCGCGCGTCGATGCCGGCCACGACGCCGGCGATCTCGGGCCGCACGATGATCGACTTGTTGGCGCGCAGCGAGCCGACCGCGTTGACCTCGTTCATCACCGCACGGACGGTCACCGCTTGGGCCTCGACCGCCACCGCCCGGGGCGCCGGCTTGACCTGGCCGACGGCAGGCGGCGCGGCGCCGACGACGAGCATCGCCAGGGCGACAGCGCTTGCGAGCAGGCGCGGCTGCTGGCCGGGAACCCCCGGCCGACTGAGGCAAGGCAACATCTTGGTGACGGGCCGGATCGGGTTTGTTACTAAACTGAACCGACCAGTTCATACATGATGCGCCAAAGGTTTAGAAGCCTGTTCGAGGGCGCCGGCGACGGCCCCGTCGGGCGCCCGGCGAGGGGCTTGGAGGCACGCGACGATGACCGCGCCGACGATGAATGCGCCGAACATGAATGCGCCAGCCAGGACGGCCGAGCGGACGCCGGGCGTCTCCGCGTCCCGCTGGTCGAAAAAGCACGGCGCCATCCTGGCCGCGGCGACGGAGCTTTTCCTGTCGGAAGGCTACCTTCGCACCAGCATGGAGGCGATCGCCGACCGCGCCGGGGTGTCGAAGGCCACGCTCTACACGCATTTCGGAAACAAGGCGGGGCTATTCGAGGCTATCGTCGACGAGCTCTGCCGGCAGCTCTTCGAGCCCGTCAGACGACCCGCCAGGCCGACGACCAGCCCGCAGGAGATCCTGCTGGCGCTGGCGCGGCAGTACATGACGCTGATGCTCGAGCCCTCGTCGATCGGCCTGTTTCGGGCGCTCGTATCCGACGAGGAGGTGCGCGGCGAGCTGGGCGCACGCTCGTATGGCGCCGGCGCGGGCGCCGCCATCGCCGAGCTGGCGGACTACCTGGCGGACTGGACGCGAAACGGGCTGCTCGCGGTGGACGACTGCGGGCTCGCGGCCGAGCAGTTCTTCGGAATGCTCGGCGGACAGGCCCAGGTCCGCGCCTTGCTCGGCGTTTGCGAGTCGATGCCCGAGCCCGCGCTCGACAGGATGACCAGGGGTGCGGTGACGACCTTCCTCAAGGCCTTCGGCGCCGGTCCCCATGCTGCCGGGCCGCGGAGTGATCCCGCCCGTCGATGGGCGCGCAGCGGGCCCGCGCAAGCGGGCCGGGGAGGCATTGATCGAACATAAAAACTAAGTTACAAACCTTTTAAACATACACGTTTTTGAGGACGGGCACGTTTTTGAGGACGGGCACGTTTTTGAGGGCGGGCACGTTTTTGAGGGCGGGGGCGGCGCGGCCGAGTCGGAACCGACACCAGGGTTCGCGTTGCTGTATATTCGGGGATCACGAACAAAGGACTAGCGGATCGTGTTGGCGCAGCAAATCGTCAACGGCCTGATGCTGGGGGCGTCCTATGCCATGGTCGCCATCGGCTACACGCTGATCTTCGGCGTGCTGCGGCTGTTGCACTTCGCCCATGGCGAGGTCTTCATGCTGGGCGCCTTCGTCGGCCTGGAGATCGCGCTGGTCTGGCAGAGCGCGAACATATTGATGGCGATGGGCGGGGCGATGATCGCCACGGCGCTGATCGGCGTGGTGGTCGCGCTGGTCGCGGTCCGGCCGGTCAGCAACAAGTACCCGCTGGCCGCGCTGATCAGCACGATCGGCGTGACCATCGTGCTGCAGAACCTCGCCATCAGCATCTTCGGCGGCGCCCAGGTCGCCTTCCCGGCCAAGATCGACCCGGTGCAGTATCACTTCGCCGGCATCACCATCAGCTCGGTGCAGATCTTCATCCTGGCGGTGGCGCTGTTCCTGATGGGCGCGCTCTGGCTCTTGATCCACAAGACCAAGATCGGCCGCGCCATCCGCGCCGTCGCCGAGAGCCACGACACCGCGGCCCTGCTCGGGGTCAACGTGAACCGGGTGGTGCTGTTCGTCTTCCTGCTGGCCTCGGCGCTGGCCGGTGCCGCCGGCGTGCTCGACGGCGTCAAGAACTCCAACGTCTCGCCCTTCATGGGCCTGGAGGTCGCGGTCAAGGCGCTGGTGTGCATGCTGGTGGGCGGGCTCGGCAACGTCATCGGCGCGGTGGTGGCGGGGCTCTTCCTCGGCGTGACCGAGGCCCTGTCGGCGACCTATTTCGGCACCTCGATGCGCGACTTCCTCACCTTCGCGCTCCTGATCATCATCCTGCTCTACCGGCCGACGGGTCTGTTCGGCACGCAGGTCGTGCGCGACTGATCCCGGGACCGGCGGAACCCATGGAGCGCGCCCTGCATGTTTGACGCCTTCATCCAGTCGCAATTGATCTTCCTGGGCATCAACATCATCGCGGCTTTCTCCTTCTATCTCCCCTTCAAGACCGGCCAGGTGTCGCTCGGCCAGGCCGGCTTCATGGCGGTCGGCGCCTATGCGTCGGGCATCGTGACCGTGAAGTGGGGATTGCCGTTTCCGCTCGGCCTCGCCTTCGGCGGGCTGGTCGGCGCGATCATCGGGCTCGGCGTCGGCTTCCCGGCGCTCCGCATCAAGGGCATCTATCTCCTGCTCCTGACGCTCGGCTTCGCGCAGATCGTCCAGGTGGCGGCGCTGACCTGGAGCTACACCGGGGCGGCCTCGGGGTTCCAGGGCATTCCCCAGCAACCCAACATCCTGGCCTACGTGGTCGGGACCGTCGTGGTGCTGATACTGCTCTTCCGCCAGCTCGAGCGCTCCAGCCTCGGCCGGGCGATGATGGCGATCCACAGCGACGAGGACGCCGCCGAGCTGATGGGCGTCGACATCGTCCGCATGAAGCTCCTGGCCTTCAGCGTCGGCGCCGGCATCGGCGGCATCGCGGGGGCGCTGTTCGCGCACATGACGACTTATGTCGACTCCACGACCTTCGACATCCTGCTGGGCGTCCAGATCCTGATGTTCGTCGTGGTCGGCGGCGGCACCACCTATTGGGGCCCGGTCGCCGGCGCCAGCATCCTCTACCTGCTGCCCGAGTTCCTGCGCTCGCTGCGCGGCCTGATGGAGGACATCCCCGAGAGCTGGACCAGCGACCCGCCGTGGGACGGGATCTACCAGTGGACCTACGACTTCCTCAACTTCGAGAACGAGAAGCGCTGGATCCTCTACGGGCTCATCCTGATCCTGATGATGATCCTGCGCCCGCAGGGCATCCTGACGCGGGGGCCGATCCGGCTGCCCTTCATCGGGCGCCGGCGCCGCAAGCCGGCGGCGGCGCAATGAGCGAGCGGTCCGGGGCGGCGCTGTTCGAGGCCGAGCGCCTGACCAAGCGCTTCGGCGGCTTCGCCGCCCTGCAGAACATCGACCTCACGGTCCGCAGCGGCGACATCCACGCCATCATCGGGCCGAACGGCGCCGGCAAGACGACGCTCTTCAACGTCATTACCGGCGTCCTGCAGGCGGACGACGGGCGGATGGCGTTCGCCGGCGAGGAGCTGCGCGAGAGCCGGGCCAGCCGCCGCACCATGCGCGGCATCGCGCGGACCTTCCAGAACATCCGCCTGTTCCGCGACATGACGGTGCTGGAGAACATCCTGGTCGCCCAGCACGCCCGGCAGTTCGGCTCGCTGTGGAGGGCGACGCGGAGCGTCTTCCTCGGCCGTCGCGCCACCGAGGCGGGCATGCGCGACGCCGCCCGGGCGCTGCTCGAGTTCGTCGGCCTGACCGGCATCGAGACCCGGAACGCCGCGAGCCTGCCCTACGGCCAGCTCCGCCTGCTGGAGATCGCCCGCGCGCTGGCGACCGGCCCGCAGCTCCTGCTGCTCGACGAGCCGGCGGCGGGCATGAACCCGGCCGAGACCGAGACGCTCGACGAGATCATCTCGCGCATCCGCGACCGCGGCGTCACGGTGCTGCTGGTCGAGCACGACATGCAGCTCGTCATGGACATCTCCGATTTCATCACGGTGTTCAACTTCGGCCAGAAGATCGCGGAAGGCACCCCCGCGGAGGTCCAGGAGAACCCCGAGGTGATCACCGCCTACCTCGGCACCGGCGAGACGATCTGATTTCCGGAACGACGCCGGGCGCCGGACGGGCGCCGGGCGGGCGGTTGTGCTGCCGATTCGGCAAGAAAAGGCGGGAAGGCCGGCGCCGGCCTTCCCGCGCGAGTGGTCGTCGTTCGATCGGACGCTTCGTTACTTCGCCGAGACGTCGACGAACTTGCCGCCCTCGACCTTGAGCACGCGGGCGCCGACGGCCGCGCCGTCGCCGACCTTGTCCATCGCGATCACGCCGGAGACCCCGTCGTAGCCCTTGAGATCCGCCCAGCCCTGGCGGACGCGGTCGCGGTCCTTCGCCAGATCGGCCGAACGGTTGGTGACGCCGTTCTTCTCGATGATCTGCTTCAGGATGTACATGTTGTCATAGGCGCGCTGGCCGCTGTAGGGGAAGGACTTGTTCCCGTTGGCCGCCAACATCTTCTTCACGAAGCTCTGCACCTTCGCCCGCGGATCGTCGGTCCAGGCGGCGGTGGACATGTAGCTGCCCTCGGTCGCCTTGCCGCCGATGGTGATGAAGCCGGGCGCGCCGGCGCAGGCGCCGCCCACCACCGGCTGCTTCATGCCCTGACGCCGCATCTCCTTCACGATGCCGGCGGCCTGCTGGTAGCAGGAGCCGAGCCCGATGCCGTCCGGATTCAAGGCCTTGGCCTTGGTGATCTGGACCGAGTAGTCGGTGTCCTTGGTGCGGTAGGTGAGCAGCTCGAGCACCTTGACGCCGTTCTTCTTGAACAGCACCGGCAGGATCTTGGCGCCCTCGGCCTTGGAGACCGCGTCCTCGAGGTCGTGGATGATGACGACCGACTTGACCTTGTAGGCCTTCGTCCAGGCGGCCACGACGGGCGAGAGCTGCTTGTCGCTGGTCAGCGAGTTGCGGAAGCCCCACTTGCTGAGCGCCGACAGGCCGGGCTTGGCCGAGCAGTAGGAGATGGTCGGCACCTGGAGCTTGTTCAGCATCGGATAGATGATCTCGACCACCGAGCTGAAGCAGGGGCCGGAGACGGCCAGCACCTTGTCGCGCACCGCCAGCTTGTTGATGATGTTGATGCCCTCGGCTTCCTTGGCGTGCGTGTCGTAGGTCACCAGCCGGATCTTGACGCCGCCGATGCCGCCGGCATCGTTGATCTCCTTGGCCGCGATCTCCGAGGCCAGCTTGGCGGTGCTGCCCCACTCGGCGCCCTTGCCGGTGAGCGGAACCATGACGCCGATCTTCACCCAACGCCCGCTCAGCTTCTCGGCGGCCTGGGCCGAATAGCCGGACACCATCAGGGCGGTCACGCCGATCGCCCCGAGGACGGCTTTTCCTTTCATGTTCAAGGAACTCATGATCTGGACTCCTCGCCTTCTCCCTGTTCAAACGCCTTCGGCACCGGATGGGAGGCTTTCGCTGGGTGCCGAAGTATCGAGAATTCGTTCGCGCGCCGCCCGGCCCCGCGCCGATCCCGAGCGGATGCCGAGGTAGCTCTCCTGGACCTGGGGGTTGTGGATCAAATCGCTGCCGGTGCCTTCCAGGACCACCCGGCCGCGCTCGAACACATAGCCGCGGTCGGCGATCTCCAGGGCGCGCCGGGCGTTCTGCTCGACCAGGAAGATCGTGATCCCCTCCTCGCGCAGCCGCTTGATGATCTGGAAGATCTCGGTGACGATCATCGGCGCCAGGCCCAGCGAGGGCTCGTCCATGAGCAGCAGGCGGGGCCGCGCCATCAGCGAGCGGCCGATCGCGAGCATCTGCTGCTCGCCGCCGCTGAGCACGCTCGCCGGCTGGGACCTGCGCTCGCGCAGGGTCGGGAACCGGTCGTAGATCCCCTCGAGGTCGCCGGCGACGCCGCCGTCGGACCGCGCGTAGGCGCCCATCAGCAGGTTCTCGGCGACCGTCATGCGCGCCAGCACGGCCCGGCCCTCCGGACACTGGATGATGCCCATGGCCACGATCTTGTGCGCCGCCAGCCGCTGGATCTGCCTGTCGTTGAAGACGATGGTGCCGCCGCGCGCCTTGATCAGGCCGGAGACCGTGCGCACCAGGGTGGTCTTGCCGGCGCCGTTCGCGCCGATCAGCGTGACGATCTCGCCCTCGCCCACCGACAAGCTGACTTGCCGCAGCACTTCAATCTCGCCGTAACCCGAGGTCAGATCAGAGATCGACAGCATGTTCCTGGCGGCTTCTCCCTTTAGGCCGGGCCAATCCCGGCCCAATCCACCTTATCTCTTCGCTCAACAAGATTGGATAATTAGCTTTGTAACTTCCCTATTTATATGAGTCAATAAAAGGACACCGGGAGCCGGCCATGCCGGGCCCGCCGGCCGCGCCTCGACGGCCGAGACCATAGCGCCGGAGGCGGCGCCATACAATCGGCGACGATTATTGACTTTATAAAAAACCGAAGTTACAAAGCTAAATTCGCTGAACGAGACTGCGAGCGGGGCGGATGGAGCGTACGGACGACACCCTGAAGCGCCGCGCCCGCGCGCGCGTTGCTCGCCGCAAGGTTGCGGCGCGGCCGGACGGCGACCGGACGCCGCCGAAAACGAGCGCGCCACCGGTGGGAGGATGGTCATGACGGTCAAGGACGGCGCCGCGCATATCGAGAGCCTGCGGGACGGCCGGGCGGTCTTCCTCGACGGCAAGCCGGTCGAGGACGTGACGACGCATCCGGCCTTCCGCAACGCGGTGCGCTCGGCGGCGCGGCTCTACGACTTCCAGGCCGACCCCGCGAACCGGGAGCTGATGACCTTCGAGAGCCCGACCGCCAAGGGCACGCGGGTCAACCGCGCCTGGCTCAAGGCCAGGTCCTACGACGAGATGGTCTCGCGCCGCAAGGCGATGTCGGCCTGGGCCGAGCAGCACTACGGCTTCATGGGCCGCTCGCCCGACCACGTCGCCTCGGCGATCACCGGCCAGGTGATCGGCCTCGAGGTGTTCGAGCGGCACGGGGCCAAATACGCCAACGCCTATGCCGACTACCACCGCTACGCCCGCGACAACGACCTCTTCCTCACCTACGTCATCATCAACCCCCAGGCCAACCGGTCGAAGGACTGGGGCGAGCAGCACGGCGAGGACATGACGCTCCGGATCGTCGACGAGGATCCGTCGGGCGTCACGGTGCGCGGCGCCAAGATGCTCGGCACCAGCTCGATCATGGCCAACGAGGTCTTCGTCGCCAACCTGCAGCCGCTCAGGCCCGGCGAGGAGCGCTTCGCCATCTCCTTCGCCACGCCGATGGCGACGCGCGGCATGAAGGTGATCTCGCGCAAGAGCTTCGAGGCGGCGGCCACCTCGGTGTTCGACAACCCGATCTCCCACCATTTCGACGAGAACGACGCGCTGGTCTATTTCGACGACGTCAAGGTGCCGTGGGACCGCATCTTCGTCTTCAAGGACACCGACATGTGCCGGGCGCAGTTCCACGACACACCGGGCCACGTCTACCAGAACTACCAGTCGCAGGTGCGCCTCGTGGTGAAGCTGAAGTTCATGCTCGCGGTGGCGCGGCGCATCGCCGAGACCATCGGCACGATCGGCATCCCGTCGGTGGCCGAGACGCTGGGCTGGATGGCCTCGGAGGTGAGCGCCGTCGAGGGCCAGCTCTACGGCATGGAGAGCGCCGGCGTGCAGCGCGGCGACTACTTCACGCCGCGGCCCAGCCTGCTCTACGCGGCGCAGATCTACACCCAGGACCTCTATCCCAAGTTCGTCGGCGAGATCCGCGAGCTGGCGGGCGGCAGCCTGATCATGCTGCCCTCCTCGGCGGCCGACTTCGACAATCCCGAGCTCGCCGAGGTCATCGAGAAGACGCAGATCTCCTCGCGCGACGGTGAGACCGCCTACGACCGGGTGAAGTTCCTGAAGCTCGCCTGGGACATCCTCGGCTCGGAGTTCGCCGGACGCCACACGCAGTACGAGATGTTCTATGCTGGCGCGCGTTTCGTCACCTGCGGCCACAGCTTCCGGACCTTCGGCTGGCAGGAATGCGACGACCTGCTGGAGGCGGCGCTGTCGAGCTACGACGCGGGCGCCGCACCGGGACGGACCGGCAAGGCGAGCGCGGCCGCGGAGTAACGGACAGGCCGGCGCGGCACGGCCGCAAACGAGTTGTCAAGGGAGGCACGTCAGCGAATGGATTCGGCGAACCCGAGCGTCAAGAGCCGCACGCCCGCCAAGGGCGGACCCGGACCGTCGGAGAGGAAGGCGCGGCCCAAGGGCAGATCGCCGGCGCATCTGACGGTCACCCGGCCGGAGCTGCTGGCCAAGGGCAACGACGACGAGTTCCGCAAGCTGGTGCACGATTCGCTGGCCTTCGCGGCGCGCCTGGTGGCGATCCGCGACGGCTACGGCTCGATCATGGGCATCACCGGCCCGCAATACACGATCCTGATCTCGATCGCGCATCTCAACCGGCAGGGCGACGTCAGCGTCAGCCTGGTCGCCGAGCACCTTCACCTCAGCGGGTCGTTCGTGACCAACGAGATCGGCAAGCTGATCCAGCTCGGCCTGGTCGAGAAGACGCAGGACGAAAACGACCGCCGGCGCGTCATGCTGAGCGTCTCGCCCAAGGGCTGGGAGCAGTTCAAGGAGCTCGCCAAGATCCAGTCGCGGGTGAACGACGTGCATTTCGGCTGCCTGAGCCGCGAGGACTTCGTCACCCTGCAGCGCATCATGTCCGGGCTGGTCGATTGCACCGACCAGGCGCTGATGCTGCTGCGCTACCTGACCGCCGAGCCGCCGCAGGCGAAATAACCGCCTCGCGGCGCCGCGTCACTGCGCCAACCGCTCAAACAATCGGGTCTTGCCTTGGCTGACGTTAGAGCAGCCCGTCCTCGCCCTTGACGTCCTCGAGCTTGAGGCCGCCGAGGCGGGCGTGCAGCCGGCCGCGCGTGGCGGCGGCCATGATCACCACGATCTCGGCGGGCTCGGGCGCGTCGGCGAAGGAGGCGGTGATCGTGTCGTAATGCGAGCGGACGTAGAGCGCGTCCTTGTGGGCGAGCGGGATGTCGATCGCGGCGCCCGGCCCGCCGCGCTTGCCGGTCGAGGGGATCCAGGCCTTGCCGCCGCCGATCGCCGCGCGCACCGGGTCTGCGAAGGCGGTGGTCAAGAGCGCGTTGCCGTGCTCGTACTCGCCGTCGCTGCCGACGAGGCAGGACTTGCCGTAGCTCTGGATCGCCTCGCCGCCGGTGAGCGCGACGAGGCGCCGGCCGAACTCCTCGCCGAGCTTGCCCGATCCGTCGACCAGGTCGGACAGGTCCTCGCTGAAGCGCCCGGCATAGGGGTTCCACACCGCGCAGGCGATCACGAACTTCCTGACCGGCGCGCCGTCGGCCGGCTTGCCGGTCTCGTTGACCAGGGACTCGTCGATCTGGGCGTACCACTTGCGGATGTGGTAGCTGGCGAAGTTCGGCTCCATGGCGCGTCGCGTCCGTTCCTTTGATGATCGATGGCTGGGGCCGATGCCGGATCAGTGCCCGCCGCCGCCGAACTCCATCGGGATCTTGCTGGAGGCGGTGCGGATCGGCTTCATCGGCGCCGGCGTGTTGCGGCTGCGGCCGACGAAGCGCGGCACGCCGTCGGTGACCACCGCGCCGACGGCGCAGATGTCGCCGTTGCGGATGGCGTCGAGCGCGGTGTCCTTGGAGCCGCCGACGCAGGCGTCGACGATCACTATGTCGGCGTCCCTGCCTTCCTTGAGGAAGCCCGAGTTGAGGCCGTAGACCCGCGCGTTGTTGCCGGTGGCCGCGGCGATCGCGTGCTCGACGGGCACGTCGGCGAGGCTGGCGATATGGGTCATGGTGTAGATCATGCCGAGCGGCATGATGCCCGAGCCGGTCGGCGTGTCGGTGGCGATCAGGAGGCGGTCGAAGGCGTCGGCCTCGCGCGCCAGCCTGGTGATCCAGAGCGCCGTGCGCAGGTTGCCGGCGGTGCATATCTGGAGCGCGATGTCGCTCTCGTTGACGATGCGCGGGAAGTCCTCGTCGGGCATCGCCACCGGCCCGCCGTTGACGTGGAACGAGACGTGCGGCTGCATGGCCTTCAAGTGGTCGTACCAGATCCCCGAGGAGCCGGGGATCGACGAGCCGCCGGTATGCACGGTGGTGATCATGCCGTGCTTGCGCGCCCACTGCACCATCGGGGCGTAGTCGTAAGGGGTCTTGACCGCGCCGAAGCCCGCCTTGGCGAGCCAGATGCCCTTCTCGGCGAGCTCCTTGAAATCCGCCTCGACCAGCCCCGGCTCCAGGATCACCGAGCCGGCCCAGACCCGCATGCCGCCGGGGCGGTAGTCGTCGAAGCATTTCTTGGCGGCGACCGCGAGCGCCTTGACGCCCTCGGGGTCCTTCGGCCGGCCGGTCACGTGCACCTCCGAGGCGCTTATGCCCGTGGTGATGCCGCCGTGGACGTAGCTTTCGAGGTAGCCGACGGTCTTCTGGCGCGGCGTGTAGTCGCCGAAGGTGTTGTGGATCTGGCTGTCGATGAGGCCGGGGATGGCGGTCGCCCCGGCGGCGTCGATGACCACGTCGCAGGCCTCGACCGCGCCCGCGTCGCCGGTGCCGACGCCCGTGATCTTGCCGTCCGCCGTGAGGATGGTGTCGCCGGCGGCGGTCGGCTCGCGCCAGTCGCCGGTGATGATGGCGCCGATGTTGACGATCGCGACCTTCATGGCTCCACCCCGCTTCGCCGATGCCATGGCCAGCCCGTCCGGACGGCAAAATTACTACTGTAAGATATCTAAGTTTGCAAGGTAATTTGATCCATGCCGCCCGGCCCGGCGGGCCGGACCCGATCGGGAGCTCAGTCGGTGATCGGCCGGTCGCCGACCCGGGGATGCGGCCGTCCGCCGTCGGCCACGCCCATGCAGAGGACGATCTCCGCCGGGCGCGGCGCGCCGGCGACCATGATCGTCATCGTGTCGAAATGGTCGAAGGACCAGGCCTCGTCCTTGTGGCCGAGCGGCAGGTCGATCGGCTCGCCCGCCGCCGCGACCTTGGCGTTGGAGGGGATGAGGGCGGCGCCGCCGCCGACCGCGGCGCGCATCGGCTTGCCGAGCTTGGGATGGAGCACGGCGCCGCCGTGCTCGAGGTCGCCGGCGACGCCGACGATGGCCGCCTTGCCGTAGCTCACCGGCGGGCCGGAGAGCATGGCGACCGCCTCGCCCATCAGCCGGGCGCCGAGCGCGCCGCTCAGCTCGAAGAGCGGCGAGAGGTCCTCCACGACCTTGCCGGCGAAGGGGTTGGCGATCACCGCGGCGGCGACCACCCGGACGATCGGCTCGCAGGCCGAGCCCAGGTCGTCGGCCTCGATCGTCTCCTTGATGAATACCGTCTTTCGCACGTCCATGGCCGGATCCCACGCTGTCAGAAAATGCCGCCGGCGAGCGCGCACCCGGCCGGAGCGACACAGTAGCCGGAATACCGGAGCCCGGGTAGAGCAGGTCGTGATCAGGTCGGATCACTTCTTGATCCGACCTGGTCGCGTGAATCTGCTCTATTATCAAATAGTTAGATCGGATTCACGCATTTGGGCCGGATCAATTATTGATCCGGCCCAAATGCGATCCGATCTATGCGAAGGTGACCACGTCCTTGCGCGGGATGCCGCTTTCGGCGGCGATCTTCTGCTCCAACGCCCGGCGCGCCTGCACCCGCGCGCCGTCGGAGGCGATGTTGACGTAGGGCCGGTCGCCGAGCCGCTTCAAGGTCGCCTGCTGGGCGACCAGCACGTCCTCGTCCTCCTTGAAGGCGAGCTCGAGCTCGTGGAAGAGCTGGTCGGTGGCGCCCGGGTCGTCCTGGCGGTGGCCGTTCGCAGCCGACCAGATGAACCAGCTGCGGTCCTCGCTCTCGGGCGTGATGCCGTAGAAGATGCGCAGGCCGAAGCCGCCGTCCCGCTCGCCCCGTTCATAGGCGCCCTCGCCGACGTCCTTGGCGCCGGTAAACTGGAGGATGCACGACGGCGCCACGTATTCGAACTCCTGCCAGCGGTCGACCCGGCCGGCGAAGTCGACGGCGCGCGCGTAGATGCCGGGCGGCAGGCAGTCGAGCATCCAGCGGGTGAACCGCACGCCGTCGGGCGTGCGCTCGACCTCCATCTTGGCGGTGGCGTAGGCGTCGGGGTCGCTCGCCAGGGTCGACTTGTGGACGTAGGCGCTATGGGTCTGGTCGAGCAGGTTGTCCGAGATCAGCAGATAGTTGCAGTCGAGGCGCTCGGTCTTGGTCTTGTTCGGCCAGGCGTCGTGCCAGGGATAGCGCACGATTTCGTCCGGGTCGGCCAGCTCGGGCTCGCCCATCCAGATCCAGACGATCCGGTCGCGCTCGACGACGGGGAAGCTGCGGACGCAGGCGTTGGTGGGGATCGCCTCCTGGCCCGGAATGCCGACGCAGCGCCCGCCCCTGTCGAAGAGCATGCCGTGATATTCGCAGCGGATGTCGTTCCCGATCACCATGCCGTGCGAGAGCGGCATGCCGCGATGGCAGCAGCGGTTCTCCAGCGCCGCGATCGCGCCGTCGGCGCCGCGGAAGAACACGATGGGCTCGTCGAGCAGCGTGCGCCCAAGGGGGGCGTCGGAGATGTCGCTGCTCCATGCCGCCACGTACCAGGCGTTCTTGAGGTACATGTCCCGCCTCCGTCGGTCGCCGTCCCGCGCGCGAAAAATTATCATAATTTAACTTCGTCGCAACGCTAAATTTAAAACCTTTCCAACACTCCTATATCGCCTTCGTTGCGGGGCGGCGGCGGCGCGCGCGGCCTCCACGAGGCCCGAGGCCGGGAGGCGTCGCGCGCTCGGACGCTCGACCCGGGGCTGGCTATTTCCCGGCCTTTCGATGGATTATGGGCAGGCGTCGATTGCCCGCCGGCGCGCGTCGCCGCGGCGGGCGGATCCGACCGGACCGGAGGACAGAGCGAGAGAGGCGCGCATGGCGCATCCGAACGAGATCCCGCAATACGTCATCGACCGCATCATGGCCAAGCGCGGCAGGCTCGAGGTCTTCGACCGCTTCGATCCGGCGGAGACCGCGCTGGTGGTCATCGACATGCAGAACTTCTTCGTCGCCGAGGTCGACACGGCCAAGGGCATCGTGGCGAACGTCAATCGGCTGGCCGAGGCCCTCCGCGGCAAGGGCGGGGTCGTCGCCTGGGTGCTGCTGACCGTGGCCGACGAGCCCGGCGGCGCCAGCAAATGGCCGATCTATCACGACTACTTCTTCAAGCCCGAGAAGATGGCGGCGCACAAGGACGGGCTCACCGAGGGCAGCGAGGGGCACAAGCTCTATCCGGCGCTTCAGGTCCGGGACGGCGACGTGATCGCCCGCAAGAGCCGCTTCAGCGCCTTCATCCAGGGCGCCTCCGACCTGCACGAGACGCTGCAGGCGCGCGGCATCGAGAACCTGATCGTCGCCGGCACGGCCACCAACATGTGCTGCGAGTCGAGCGCCCGCGACGCGATGATGATCGGCTACCGCTGCGTCATGGTGCTCGACGCCAACGCCGCCCGCTTCGACGAGGACCACATCGCCGGGCTGACCAGCTTCTGGCAGAGCTTCGGCGACGTGCGCACCACCGACGACGTGATCGAGCGCCTCCTGGCGGCGCCCGGCGACGCCCGCGCGGCGGAGTGATCGCCGACGGGCGCGGCCGGCACTCAGAACAGCTCGCGCTGCGCCGGAGGCGGCGCGCGGTAGTAGAGCCCGCCGTCCCCGGCGCGGACGAGGCGCGGGTCCGGCGCCGCGGGCTCGCGCGCGCCCGGCTCGATCAGGTGGACGACCGGGTGCCCGCGGCTCAGCAGGTAGTCCGCGATGATCTGGCGGTGGCACTGACGCCAGTCCTTCTCCGCGCACATGATCGCCACCGGCCCGGCCGCGGCCTCCGCCTCGAGCACCGTCAGCGCCGCCTGGAACGCCGGGGTCAGGGCGTAGTCGGCGTAGTTGCGGAAGGCGCCCGGCTCCCAGCCGTCGTTGGGGGAGGGCTCCGCCGCCGCCTCGCGCCGGCCGCCGAGCTCGGGCGCGTGGCGGTAGTCGATGCCCGCCGCGCGCAAGGCCGCCGCCAGCGCCCGCTCGTTGAACTGCGGGTTGAAGCGCGAGCGCGGATAGCGGCGCACGTCCACCAGCCTCGCCGCGCCCGCCTCGCCGAGCATGGCGAGCAGGTCCTGCGAGGGCCGGTTCGAATGCCCGGCGGTGAAGATCGTGGCGCGTTCCATCCGGGTTCGCTCGGCATGGTCATGGCGGGCGCCGCCCGGCCCGGGCACCGCCCATGGCCCCGAGGCCCATCCTACGCGATGGCCGCGCCGCTCTTCCGGCCGCCGGGCTGGGGAGGAAGCATCCTAGAGCAGGTCGTGATTGGACCGGATCAATTTTCGATCCGACCCAAATGCGATCCGATCTAGATGCGCGTCGCGGCGCCGCCCGCGGCGTCGACGATCAGCGGGCAGTCGATCGTGGGGTGGTCGAGGACCAGGACCTCGACTCCGAAGACGGCGGCGAACATGTCGGCCCGCAGCACCTGGCGGGCGGCGCCGATCTCGACCAGGGCGCCCCGGTCGAGCACGGCGATGCGGTCGGCGTACATGGCGGCGAGGTTGAAGTCGTGCAGCACCGCGACCACGCCGACGCCCTCGCCGGCCATGCGCCGGGCCAGCGCCATGGTCAGGTGCTGGTGGCGCGCGTCGAGGTTCGAGGTCGGCTCGTCGAGCAGGAGGTAGCGCGGGTCGCCGTCCCCGGGCGGCTCCCAGATCTGCGACAGCACGCGCGCCAGATGGGTGCGCTGCTGCTCGCCGCCCGAGAGCGTGGGATAGCTGCGGCGCTCCAGATGGTCGACCTCCGAGGCCGCCATCGCCGCCTCGACGGCGGCATTGTCGCGCGCGCTCTCGACGCCGGTCACATGCGGGGTGCGGCCGATCGTGACGACCTCGCGCACGGTGAAGGGAAAGCGGAGATCCGAGCTCTGCGGCAGCACCGCGCGGCGCTGCGCCGCGGCCTTGGCCGGCCAGTCGGCGAGCGGCCGCCCGGCCATCGCGACGCGTCCCGCGCCCGGCCGCTTCTCGCCGCTCAGGATGCCGAGAAGCGTCGACTTGCCGGCGCCGTTGGGGCCGATGATCGCCAGCAGCTCGCCCGGTGAGACGGCCAGCGAGATGTCGTCGACCAGCCGCGCCGCGCCGATCGAAAACCCGACTTGCTCGGCGCTCAACATCTCACGCGCTCCGCGCTCAACATCTCACGCGCTCCGTGCTCATGTTTTCACGCGCTCCGCGCTCGACATCTCACGCGCTCCGCGCTCGGCACCTAGAGCCCGTTCCGCGCGCGGGTGCGGACGATGAGCCAGATGAAGAACGGCCCGCCGATCAGGCTGGTGACCACGCCGATCGGCAGCTCGGCCGGCACCACGATGGTGCGCGCGACCAGGTCGGCGCCGATCAGGAGCGCGCCGCCGAGCAGCACCGAGCCCGGCAGCACCAGCCGGTGGTCGGCGCCGACGACGAGGCGCAGGATGTGCGGCACGATGAGGCCGACGAAGCCGATGATGCCCGAGGCCGCCACCGCCGCCCCGGCGGCGAGCGCCACCAGGCTGACGAGGATGCGCTTCATGCGCTCGACGTCGATGCCGACATGGCCGGCCTCGCTCTCGCCGAGGAGGAAGGCGTTGAGCGGCCGCGCGTAGAGGGGGATCACCAGCATCGGCCCGGCGACGAAGAGGAGGGTCGGCAGCACGGCGTCCCAGGTGCCGCCGGCGAGGCTGCCGAGGAGCCAGTAGTTGAGGGTGCGCAGCTGGGTGTCGTCGGCCATGAAGATGAGGGCGCCGATGCCGGCGGTGGCGATCGACTGGATGGCGATGCCGGCGAGCAGCATGGTGGCGACCACCGTGCGGCCCGAGAGGTTCGAAATCCGGTAGACGACCAGCGTCGCCAGGCCGCCGCCGATGAAGGCGGCGACGGGCAGGGCCAGCTGGAAGGCGAGGCCGCTGGTGGCGCCGAGCACGGCCCCGCCGAGCACGATCGTCGCCACCGCGGCCAGCGCGGCGCCGCCCGAGACGCCGATGAGCTGGGGGTCGGCGAGCGGGTTGCGGAAGAGCCCCTGCATGGTGGCGCCGGCGATCGCCAGCGCGCCGCCGACCGACGCCCCCTGGATCGCCCGCGGCAGGCGGATCGACAGCAGCACGCCCTCCTGGCTCGGCGTGTAGGACCAGGGCAGGTCGAGGCCGATCTGCGCGCCGAGGATCGAGACTGCCTGGAGCAGCGACATCTCGACCGCGCCCCAGGCGAGCGACATCAGCACCACCAGGACCAGCAGCACCGTGAGCGCGGCGAGCACCGTCCGCCGCCGCGGTTGGCGGCGCAGCACGGCGCGCCGATCCTGGGTGGCGCTGAGCGCGGTCATTGCGCCGGGCGGGGAGCGCGCCGCGCCTCGGCGGTCTCGATCTTGGGCAGGGCGAGCCCCGGATGCAGCCGGCTCGCGAGCTCGCGCACCGCCGCCGGGGTGCGCGGCCCGAAGCCGAGCAGGAAGAGCCCGTCCATGGCGACGAGGCGCTTGGCGCGCCCGGCCGGCGTGTTGCGCAGGTCGGGCCGGGCGAGGATCTTGGCCGGCCCGCCCATCATCTGCGCCGTGCGCCGTGTGACCAATATGACGTCGGGGCGGGCCCGCACCGCGCCCTCGGGGGTGATCGGCTTGTAGAGGTCGTAGCCGGCGATCGCGTTCACCCCGCCGGCCAGGCGAATGACCCCTTCGGCCGCGGTCCCGCCCCCGGCGGCGAGCGGCGCGCCGCGGCCGATGCTGAGGACGAAGAGGACGCGCGGGCGCCGCTTGGCGGCCTTGACCGCGCGCGACAGCGCCGCCATGTCGCGCTCGAAGGCCGCCGCCAGGCGGGCCGCCTCGGCCCCCTGCCCCAGCGCCGCGCCGATCAGCCTGAACTTGTCGACCACGCCGCGCGGCGTCGGGTCCTTGGGCACCAGCACCAGCGGCACGCCGGCGGCGCGCAGCAGCTTGACCTGGGAGCTCGGGCCCGAATCCTCCATCGCCAGCACCAGCGTCGGCCGCAGCGACAGGATGCCTTCCGCCGAAAGCTGGCGCATGTAGCCGACGTTGGGCAGGGTCTTGAGCGCGGACGGCGGATGCTGGCTGGTGGTGTCGACGGCGACGAGGCGCTTTTCGGCCTTGAGCGCGTAGACGATCTCGGTGACGGCGCCGCCGATCGCGACGACCCGGGAGGTGTCCTTGATCGCGACCTTGCCGCCGTCGGCGCCGGTGACGACGGTGGGCTCGGCGGCGCGCGCCCCGGCCGCCACGACAAACGCGGCCAGTCCGAGCGCCGCGGCGACGGTCCGCAAGCCGGGTGATGAGGTCTGGGCCATGTCGGCTCCTATCGTTGCTCCATGATGATGTCGGTCTGCCTGAGACCCAGGCCGCGCATGAAGGTGAGGGTCAGCAGGAAGCGCTCCAGCGAGACCTTGCGGTCGCCGGCGATCACGAAACGGGCCCGCGGCCTTGCCGCGCGCGCGGCCTCGATCGCCGCCCGGGCGGCGGGCCAGTCGGCATATTGCGCGCCGTCGACCGCCCATTTGCCGTCTTGCGCGTAGATCGCGACGACCACCTTGTTCTTCTCCTTCTGCGCCGTCGCCGCCTTGGCGCCCTTGCTGGGCAGGTCGAGGTCGAGCACCACCTGGGCCGCGTTGGCGGTCAGGACGAAGAAGATCAGCAGCACGAAGAGCACGTCGAGCAGCGGCGTGAGGTCGGCCGCGAGACCCGCGACGCCGGTATCGTCGCTGCCTTGTCCTTGTCCTTGTGCTGGGCCTTGTCCTGGCGTCCTGATCATCGCGGCGCGCCTATGAGGTCGTGGGCGAGGCGGCGGACGCGCCGTCCGGCGCCGGCGCCTCGAGCGGCTTCAAGGGCTGCTCGGGGCCCGTCGGGACGATCCCGTCGAGGGCGAGCGAGGCCCGGTTCAGGATCGCGGTGACGGCCTCCAGGTGCCGGCTCGCCAGCGCGCGGAAGCCCCAGACGGCGACCAGGGTCGGCACCGCGACGGTGAGCCCGACCAGCGTCGTCAGCATGGCCTCCCAGATCCCGTCGGCCAGCACGGCGGGAGAGAGCGGCCCGTCATGGGCGGCGATCGCCTCGAAGGCGCGGGTCATCCCGAAGACCGTGCCGAGGAGACCCAGCATCGGCGCGATCGAGGCGATGAGGCCGAGCCAGCCGAGATTGGCGCGCACGGGCCGCGCATAATCGGCGAGCCAAAGGGCGATCACCTCGTCGCGGTCGGCGCGCGGCCGCGCCGCATTCTTGCTCAGCAGCTCGAAGCCCGGCTGAAGCGCCGGCGGCGTCGCGGCGGTGAGCCTGGTCTCGCCGGGCGGGCGCAGGCGCGCGAAGAACAGCGCGCGCTCCACGATGAGCGCGACCGCGCCCACCGAGCACACCATGAGCGGGTAGCCGAGCGGGCCCAGCAGGTCGAAGTACTGGCTCACGCCGGGCCCTCGCCGGGCGTCAGGCGCGACAGCAGCGCCCGCCAGGTCTCCGATTCGCGCTGGCCTTCCTTCCGCTTGCCGAAGACGATCGCGATCACCTTGTCGCGCGCATCGAAGATCTCCAGCGAGGTGACGATGCCGTCCTTGGTCGGCTTCCGCACGATCCAGGCATGCGCGATCCCGTCCTCGCGGAGGTGCAGGTTGAAGCCGGGATCGAGCACGTTGAACCAGGGGCCCATGGTCTTCAGGGTCTCCACCGGCCCGGTATGGATCTGTATGCAGCCGGGGCTGCCGACGAAGATCATGATCTCGGCGCGCGTCTCCGCGGCGGCCTCGACGATCCGGCGGAAGGCATCGACGGGGACGGGCCGGGCGTAGTCCTCGCCGATCAGCCGCAGCGCCTGGCGCCGGCCGAGGCCGAACTCGCGCAGCATCGCGGCGATGTCGTGGACGTCCTTCAGCGCCTCCCAGGCGGCCCGGAACCCGGCGCGGTCGATCGCCTCGTCGGGCCCGTCGGGATCGGGCTCCGGCACGGGCTCGAGCCGCAAGGGCGCATTGGGCTCGGGCGCGGCGAAGCGCGCGACGAGTTCGCCATAGGCGGCCGCATCGCTCCCGTCGCGCAGGAAGACCTTGTGGACCGCGGCGCCGTCGCGGTCGAAGAACTGGAGCGAGCGGCGCGATCCGTCCTTCATCGGCTTGTCGACGGCGAAGCCGATATGCCAGTGGTCCAGCAGGATGCGGAGATCGATGTCGGGCCCCAGCACGAGGCCGAACTTCGCCGAGGCCTTGACGTCCTCGAAGGCGCCGTCCTTTTCGTGGACCGCCCAGTCGTTGCGCGTCAGCACCATGACCCGGCCCAGTTTCGGCAGCTCCCGGATCAGGTCCGGCCAGTCTTCGCGCAGGCGGACGCCGTGCGCGTCGACATTGGTCGCCACCAGCTCGGCCTCGGAAACGCCGATTTGCTCGGCCGCGTCGCGGATCCGCAGGGTGGGCGTCGCGGCGAGCAGCTTGCGGTAGGCCAGCGCGGCCTCGCCGAGCTCGCTTGGAGCGGACGACGCCGCCGGGATCTCGTTCATGGGATCAGGTCCTTTCGCTCATAGGTGCTTGGGGCGGGTCTGCTTCGTGCGTGCTTGGCGGCCGTCGGCGTCATGGCTACCGGATGCGGAAGGCGACCGGGATCTGGACCCAGGCCCGGATCGCCCGGCCGCCGCGCCGCGCCGGCTTGAACTGCCACTTGCCCACCGCCCGGCGCGCGGCCTCGTCGAGGCGGGGATAGCCGGACGACTTCCAGACCGTGACGCGGCCGGCGAAGCCGTCGGCGCGCACCAGGGCGCGGACGATGACGACGCCCTCCTCCTCGCGCTCCAGCGACAGCGGCGGGTAATGCGCGGGCGTCGGCCGGCGCGCGAAACGGACCGTCGTCATGAAGGGGATCTCGGCGCCGCCGCGCCGGCCCCCTCCCTCGCCGGCGGTGCGGAGCGCGGTCTGGGCCTGGGCCCGCTCGACGGCCTTCGCCTTGCTCGGCGCCGTCGCGGGCGCGCGCTTGGCCGCGAGCTTGCGCGCCTTGCGCGGCTTCGGCTTGGTTCTCGGCTTGGTTCTCGGCTCGGGCTTCGGCTTGGTTCTAGGCTGGGGCTTCGGCTTGACGGCCTGGCGTTCGGCGGGGCGCTTGACGGTCTTCCGCGGCGGCTTTTTCAGCACCGGCTTGGGCGGCGGCGGTTTCACCGCGAGCTGCCGCTCGACCGGCTCGGGGAGGACGATGCGCTCGACCTCGCCGGGTCGCGCCGGCGTGGCGATCTCCTTGGGAAGCGGCGGCGTCTCGACCTTCCTTGGAAGCGCGGGCTTCGGCAGCTCGGGCGCGGGCTTCGGCAGCTCGGGCGCAGGCTTGGGCGGCTCGGGCGGCTCGGGCGGCTGGAGCTTCGCCGTCTCGACGGGCCCGGCTTCGCGCTCGGGACGCTCCGGGGTCGGCGGATCGGGAATGGCCCAGGGCTCGGCGGCGACGTCGTTTCCGCCGGCGACCGTGATCGTCACCGCCAAGGTCGGCGCGCCCGACGAGCCGGCCGGCTTGGGCGCCGCGCCCATCAGCACCGCGAAGACGACATGCGCGGCCACCGAGACCGCGAGCCCGGCGAGCAGCCGGCGGCGGACGCCGACCTTCGCGTCGGGTAACGCGGTGCGATTCACGCTCGTTCCGTCCATCGCCAGAGCATCGCTTCCAAATCAGTCAAGGGCGGCGCGCACGAGCACCGCCCGGGCGGCCCGCCCATATGGCCGGTGCGCCGCAAGCCTCGATCGGTCTGATTGGCTGGCTGGCTCGGCGCGCGGGCGCGCGGGCTAGCTGGCTGTCCGGACGGCCGGGGGTTCCATGCCCCAGAGCGCTACCCCGGCCGTGTCGACGTTACTTCGTCAGGAGCAGCTTGGAATTGCTGGTCAGGCGCAAGCGATACTCCTCCTGCCCGTGCTGAATGATGACCTCCCGGTGACCGTCCAGGATATCCTCAACACGAACCCGACGCACCGATGCCGCAACCGGCTCCGGCTCGTCGTTCCTGTCTTTCGTGGCCACCTGCATACCTTTCCGGCCTTTCAGGGTCTGTATTGCCGTCGCGATAATGCCGTCGCGATCATCGGGCGGGACCGGCGGGCGTCCTGCCCCGGCCCCGCATTTCGCACGATTCGGCGGCCCGACCGGCGGCGCGATCCGCCACAAGGCGGCCGGCCCGCGGTCGTTTTTCTGCCACGTGCGGGCATAATATTGCGAACGCCTCGCATTCGCAAAGTATTTCTGCCGCCCGCATCGCCTAGAGCATATTCCGATCGTTTGGCATCACCGGCCCGCTCCCCCACCCGGCCACCCAATGGCAGTATCCTGTGGGTGGCCGGGTGGGGGAGCGGGCTGGCGCCGATTCCGCGTCAGCGGAATATGCACTAGTCGCCCCCGAAGGCGATCTTGTAGCTGACGGCGACCTTGAAGTTCCGGCCGGCCTCGGGCAGCTCGGAGAGGTGCTTGCGGTAGCGCTTGTTGGCGATGTTGTCGATGCCGAGGTCGAGCCGGAAGCCCTTCAGCCACTTGACCCGCCGCCCCGAGGGCACCCAGGAGACGTAGATGTCGTGGGTCGCGTAGCCGCCGGAGTTCTCGGTGTCGTCGGGGGGCGGCGGGACGCGGTTCTGGCGGCCGACGATCGAGGTGCGCCAGCCGACCAGGAGGTCGGCCTGGGGAATGCGCGAGCCCACGCTGAGCACCACCTTGTCGGCGGGGATCGAGCGCAGCGAGCCGCCGTTGGTCAGGTTCTTGCCCTGGACGCGGCCGTAGGCGACGCCGGCGAAGATGTACTTGGAGGTGTAGCTGACCTCGGCCTCCAGGCCCTGCAGCCGCGCGTCGGCGATGTTGACCGACTGCGAGGTGAAGGGCCCGAAGGGAAAGGCGTTGATCACCTCGAGCTCGATCAGGTTGTCGACGCGCTTGCGGAAGACCGAGACCTTGGCGCCGAGCCGGTCGTCCTTGCGGAAGACGCCGCGCCGCCGCACGGCGACGCCCGCCTCCCAGCCGCGCGCCTTCTCCGGTTTCAGGCCGGGGTTGGGGATGAAGGTGTTGCTGATGGTCGGCCCGAGCGAGAAGTGGACGCCCATCGGGTAGCGCTCGGTGAGCGAGGGCGCGCGGAAGGCCTCGGCGTACTTGCCGTAGATCATCAGCCAGTCGAAGGGCCGAAAGCCGATCGCCCCGGTCTTGCTGAGCGAGCTGGCGGTGAGATCGGGCTGGCCGGAGGCGGAGAGCTGGATGCGGTCCCAGCGCAGCGAGCCCAAGAGGATCACCTTGTCGAAGAGCGTCAGCTCGTTCTGGATGTAGAACCCGAGGGTACGCGAATCGGCGTCGGGGAACTGCAGCCGCGGCGTGTCGTCGCGCGTGCCGGTCTGGTCGTCGAAGTAGAACTCCAGCCCGTAGGTGAGCTTGTTCTTGGCCTTGTCGTCCCACAGGTCGATGCGCGAGGTGTTGTAGAGATCGACGCCGTAGGTATTGAAGCGCGTGACGTCGACGCGGCCGAAGTCGGCGCCCGAGGAGACGATGCGCTCGTTGATGTCGACCATGTTGTAGTAGAAGCGCGCGGTCGCATCGAGCCAGGGGTTCGCCGGATTGCGGAAGTTGTAGCCGAGCACGTGACGGCGCTCGCGGGTCGCGCGGTCGGCGATCAGGGTGGCGCTATCGGTGTTGGCGGCCGCCGGGATCGTGTTGTCGTTGTTGTAGATCTGGAAGGTGTAGAAGAGCTTGTGGTGCTTGACCGGCTCCATCGTCAGCTTGACCACGCCGGTCTTGATGTCGTCGGCGGAGAACGGCACGAACTCCCGGCTGTCGACGATGTTGGGCGGACCCGCCTTGATGTCGCCCGCGCGGCGCATGGCGAAGTTGCCCAGAATGCCGAGCCCGCCGAACTGGGCGGCCAGGGTGTGGCTCTGGAACCAACCCTTGGAGACGCTGTCGGCGCCGAACTTGGAGCGCCAGCCGACGACGTCGTCGGGGCCGAGGAAATCCTTGGCGTCCTTCACGGTGAGGCCGATCACGCCGCCCAGCGCGCCGCTGCCGTAGATGGCGCTGGGGCCGCGCAGCACGGCGACGCTCTTCAGTATGTCGGGGTCGAGGAAGATGCGGCCGCGGTGGCCCGACTGGAAGTTGAGGCGCGCGCCGTCGACCCGGAAGACGATGCGCTGGTTGCCCATGCCGCGGATGTTGAACTCCTCGGCGGTGCTGCGCGGGCCGCCGTCGGCCTGGACGTTGGGCGCGATCCGCAGCACGTCGTCGAGCGTCGTCGGGATCATCGTCTGGATCTGATCGTCGGTAAAGACCGTGGTCGAGCCGAGGACCTCGAAAGTGTCCTGCCGGGACTTCGTCGCCAGCGTGGTGACCGTGTCGAATTTCTGGACCGGCTGGCCGATCCCGGCCTGCTGCGCCCCGGCGCCGCCCGCCAGCGCGAGCGCGCCGACCCCCAATGCCAATCCCGCCGCGATGCGTGACATCGTACCCCCCAGATGCTGCCTGGACGTGGCACCTGGCTGGCTACCGTCGCGCGCTGGCGCTGGGTGGCTCGCTGGATGAGGACCCGCGGTTAGCTGGGATGCGGCGGTGTTCGGCCGCCAATAATCCTGCAACTGCAAGTCATTCGCATCTACCTATCGGCCAATCCCCGAAGAGTCAACTCCGCTGGTGAAGCGGCGGCGAACCGGAGGTCCGGCCGGCGGGACCGGGTCACTCCGGTATTGCCTGTCGCCGGGAAATCAGTATATCGCCCTACAGGCCCGCCCGGTCCGCGTGGCGTCGCGCCGGTTCGACCGACGCGCGCCGCCATGCGGTTCGGGGGGCCTAGAGCAGGTCGTGACTTGGCCGGATCAATTTTTGATCCGGCCCAAATGCGACCCGATCTAGAGCCGGCATGCCAGCCAGCCGTCGCTAGCCAGCATCGAATGCCACAACCCGAGGGAGATGGACGATGTACATAGCGATGAACCGTTTCAAGGTCGAGAACGGCTCGGAGGAGGCCTTCGAGACGGTCTGGAAGACGCGCGAGTCGACGCTCGAGGAGGTGCCGGGTTTCGTGCGCTTCAACCTGCTGCGCGGGCCGCAGAACGAGGACGAGGGCTACACGCTCTACGCCTCGCACACGACCTGGGCCTCCGAAGACCATTTCCGGGACTGGACACAGTCGCAGAACTTCCGCGACGCCCACAAGAACGCGGGCCGGAACGACGTGCTCTACAAGGGCCATCCCCAGTTCGAGGGCTTCAGCATCGTCGAAGGGGCCTGACCGGCGGCCGAGCCTCGGTCGCGCCGGCGCCGGGTCCGCAACGGATGGGATGCCGGCGGAGCGCCGGGGCTCAGCTCGTCGGCCGGTCGAAGGTCTTGTCCATGTGGCCCTTGCCCGCCTGGTCGCCCCGCTCGAACAGCCAGGAATAGCCGCCGTCCGGGTTGGTCAGGATCTCCCAGGCGTTGCCGTCCATGTCCCAGAAGTAGAAGCTGTAGGTGCCGTGCTGGACGATCGGCTTGCTGATCTTCCCGAGGCCGTATTTTTCGGCGTGCTCGACGACCATGCGGTGCGCCTCGTCGACCTCGGCCTCGGTCTCGACGTCGATGCCGTTGTGGTTGAGCATCGTCATTTCGGAGGACTTCTTGCGCTGCTCCACCACCGCGATGGTGTTGGGCCCGCCGAGGCGGATCAGCAGCGAGATCGGGCTGGTGCGCACGACCTCCAGGCCGAGGAACTCGGTGTAGAACACGCGCGCGCGCTCCAGGTCGCGGCTCTCCAGCGTGCCGTGCGAGAGGAACTTGAGCTTGAGCACGGGATCGGCCGACTTCTCCATGGCGGGGATCGCACGATCTTCGGATTTGGTCTGAACGTGGGCGTCGCTCATTGGTGTCACTCCCTGGGGTCGCATTTTTCTAGGCCTAGAGCAGGTACGGCCTTTGCCTGATCCTACGCGGATTCGTCGCAAATTCAATCATTGCATATTCAATGGTCAGGCCGCGACCACCGGGTTGGCGAGCGTGCCGATGCCCTCCACCGTCACCGCGATGGTCTGGCCGGGCTTCATGAAGACCTTGGGATCGCGGCCGAAGCCGACGCCGGAAGGCGAGCCCGTCGTCACCACGTCGCCGGCGCGGAAGCCGTACCACTGCGCGTAGTGCGCGATCAGGCGCGGGATCGGGAAGACGAGCTCGGTCAGCGTGTCCTGCATGACCTCGCCGTCGAGGGTGGTGACGAGGCGCAGGGCCGCCGGGTCGTCGATCTCGTCCCTGGTGACCAGCACCGGGCCCATCGGCGTGAAGCTCGGGTACTGCTTGCCGAGGACGTTCGCCTCCCAGGCGTGGATCGCGGCCATGTTGCCCTCGGCGCTGAAGATGCCGGGCACCCAGTCGCGCGCCGAAACGTCGTTGGCGATGGTGTAGCCGGCGACGCAGTCCATCGCCTCGGCCTCGGAGACCCGGTGGCAGTCGCGGCCGATGACGAAGGTGAGTTCGCCCTCGAAGTCGACCATGTCGGCATGGCCGGCGGGCAGGCGGATCGGCTCGCCGCTGCCCGTGAGCGAGGTCGGCGCCTTGACGAAGGCGGCGGGCGATTTGGGGATCGGCGTGTTCATCTCCTCCAGATGCTTGGCGTAGTTCATGCCGACCGAGAGGATGAAGCCGGGACGCGGGATCGGCGGGCGGTAGCGGACGGCCGCCGGATCGTGAACGGCGCCCGCGGCGCGCATGTCGTCGATCCTGGCCGCCGCGGCGTCGACCAGCCGGCGCACCGCGTCGAGGGCGGCGTCGCCGGCCGCCAGGATGCCGCACACGCCGCCGTGGACCGCCGGCGCGTCGAGCGCCGCCGCGGCGGCGCGCAGATCGAGGATACCCTCGTCGAGCAGCACGCCCGCCAGGTCCGTTCCCTCGACGTCGATGGTGACAAGCTTCATGGTTCTCCCATCCTCCCGCTTCGGCCTTGCGGCTTCCCGCGCCCGGCGGCCCGGTCGAGCGCGGCGCCGGGCGCGTGTTCATTGACAGTGGAACAGTTGCATTTGCAATAAAAAATCGCTACCCTTTTTTCGTGGATCCGCCGGGGCGTTAGCGCCCGATCGAACAAGGCGGGCCGAAACCGGCGGCGGCATATGCGGCGCCGGCCACCATGAATGAGCGTCGCCAGCCGTTCGCCGAAGACGGCGGGGCGCCGGGAGGAAGGACAATGCGCAAGGGTGCCCTCGCACTTTCACTCGTTGCCGCCGCGGCGCTGCCGCAGGCGGCGGCGGCCAAGGACTACAAGCTGACCGTCGCGGCCGCCTCGCCGGCCATCGTGACGCCGGCCTTCGTCACCAAGACCTTCTTCGTGCCCACCGTCACCAAGCGCGCCAAGGCCTGCGGCGACACCATCACCTGGACCCAGGCCTACGGCCAGACGATCGCCAAGTTCGGCGAGACGCTGGAGGCGGTCGAGGAGGGCGTCGCCCATGTGGGCGTGATCCTGCGCAACTTCGAGGAAGCGAAGCTGCCGCTCGACCAGTACCCCTCGGTCATGCCCTTCGTGGTCGCCGACCCCAACGTCATGGTCGAGATCGACGCCGCCGTGCGCAGGAAGGTGCCGGCGATAAATAAAATGTACGAGCGCTACGGGCAGGTCTACCTGGCCGGCGGCGCCGAGCACAGCATGCAGCTCTTCACCACCTTCCCGGTCAAGCGCCACGAGGACCTGAAGGGCCACAAGATCGGCGGCAGCGGCTCGCTCGGCAACTACATCCGCGGCACCGGCGCGGTGCTGGTCAACTCCTCGATGCTGAACTCCTACACCAGCATCAAGAACGGCCTCTACGACGGCTATCCGATCATCATCTACCTGGCCTTCCCCTACCGCACCTACCAGGCGGCCAAGCACTACACGGTCACCAACTTCGGCTCGACCTCGGTGGCGGCGCTGACCGTGAACGCCAAGACCTTCGCCGGCTTCTCCGACTGCCTGAAGACGGCCTTCCGCCAGACCGCGGCGGAGTGGTCGAAGCAGTACGTCAAGGTCAACACCCAGCGGATCGGCAAGTTCGGCGGCATCATAAAAAAGAGCGGCGTCACCTTCGCGACGCTCAGCGACGCCGAGCGCAAGCGCTGGGCGATGGCGCTGCCGGCGCTGTCGAAGGAGTGGGCGGCCGCGCTCGAGGCCAAGGGCCTGCCCGCCAAGGCCGTGATCAAGGCCTTCATGGAAGAGGCGCGCGCGCGCAAGATCGTGCCGCCGCGGGCGTGGGACAAGGAATAGGTAAAGGCCTCGATGCCCGAGGCCGGACCGGCGGGCCTTTCCGCGGACGAAACCATGCGCGAAGGCCCGCCGTCCGCCCTTGCCCGCAATTTCGGGCGCGTCCTGTCCTGGCTGAACAGCCTGGGCACCGCCTGGATCTTCGTGATGATGGTGCTGATCAACGCCGACGTGATCGGGCGCGCGCTGTTCAACGCCCCGATCCGCGGCGTGCCGCTGATCATCTCGCTGTCGATCATCGCGATCGTCTTCCTGCAGCTGCCCGACGCGCTGCGCAACGGCCGGGTGACGCGCAACGAAGTGGTGCTGTCGCGCCTGCAGACGCGCCGCAGCCCCTGGTACCACCGCCTGCAGGCGGTCTTTCACCTCTGCGGGGTGGCGATGATGGCGGTCATCATCGTCGCCGGCTGGCCGTTGCTGGAGAAGGCCTGGCGCTCGCAGGCCTATTTCGGCAACCTCGGCGATTTCACCTTCGCCGAATGGCCGATCAAGCTGATCGTCCTCATCGGCGCCTTCGCCGCCGGGGCCCAGTTCCTGCTGCTCTTCGCCCGCGACGTCGAGGCGCTCGGCAAAGCCGGCGGCGGCCGCCGCGACGGCGTGGCGAACGTGCTCCAAGTCATCGCCGGCGCCGTGCTGATCGTGGTCGGCGCGCGCTACGCCCTGGCCACCCAAAGCGCCTTGACGGTGGGCCTGCTCTCGGTCGCCTTCATGCTGGTGCTGGTCTATCTCGGCATGCATGTCGGCGTGGCGCTGGCGATCGTCTCCTTCTTCTGCGTGGCCGTGATCCGCGAAAGCGTCGACATCTCGGGCACCATGATGGCGCTCGCCGCCAACGAGAGCCTGCGCCAGTACGAGCTCGGCGTGGTGCCGCTGTTCGTCCTCATGGGCATGTTCGTCGCGGTCTCCGACGTCGGCAAGGACGCCTTCACCGTGGCGCACCAGATCTTCCGGCGCCTGCGCGGCGGGCTCGGCATGGCGACCGTGGCGGCGAACGCGGTCTTCGCCGCGATCACCGGCACCAGCATCGCCTCGGCCTCGGTCTTCACCCGCATCGCCGTGCCGGAGATGCTGCGCATCGGCTACAAGCCGCGCTTCGCCGTGGGCGTGGTCGCCGGCAGCTCGGTGCTCGGCATGCTGATCCCGCCGAGCCTGCTGCTGATCATCTTCGGCATCCTGGCCGAGACCTCGATCGGCGATCTCTTCATCGCCGGCATCATCCCGGGCATCCTGCTCTCCTTCGCCTACGCGGTGCTGATCTGGGTGATGGCGACGCGCTTCCCGCGCTCGGTCTACGCCGACCCGGCCGCCTCGGGCGAGAAGGGCGCCGACACGCTGAGCGCCGGCCCGCTTCTGTCGTGGTCGACGATGCTGCTCAAGATCGGCCCGATCATGGGCCTCATCCTGCTGATCCTCGCCGGCATCTACGGCGGCATCTTCACCGCGACCGAGGCCGGCGGGGTCGGCGCGCTGGGCGCCATGCTGATCGCGTTGGCGCGGCGCAAGCTCAGCCTGCCCTCGCTGTGGAAGGTGCTGGTGGAGACGGGCTACGTCACCGCCGCGCTCTGCTTCCTTCTGGTCTCCGCCCACCTCTACGCCCGCATGATCAGCGTGAGCGGCATTCCGGGCGCGCTCGAGGCGGGCATCGCCAGCGCCGGCATGGGCTATTACGGGCTGATCGCGGTCTACGTGGTGCTGCTGGTCATCCTCGGCACGATCCTCGATTCGGCCTCGATCATGCTGATCCTGGTGCCGATCCTGACGATCATCCTGCGCTCGATGGAGATGGCCGGCGCCGATATCGAAAGCATGGTGTGGTTCGGCATCGTCACGGTGCTCGCGGTCGAGATCGGGCTCTTGACGCCGCCGGTGGGGCTGGCCTGCTTCGCCATCCACAGCAACCTCAACGACGCGCGCATCTCGCTGAACGACGTCTTCCGCGGCGCAGCGCCCTTCGCGGCGACGATGCTGATCGTCCTCCTGCTGATCATCGCCTTCCCCTGGCTGGCGCTGGCGTTACTTTAGGCTCACAAACCCATCGCTCCTTCTGCAACCGAGAGACGATGAATGCCCGACGCCAATCCCAAAGCCTTCGATCTCCACGATTTCGTGCCGTACCTGACGGCGCGGGTCGGATCGCTGATGGCGCAGTCCTTCGCGCCGAACCTCGAGCAGTCGGGGATCACCTTGCACGCGTGGCGCGTGGTGGTGGTGCTGCACTTCGACGGCCCGCTGACGCTGGTCGACATCTCGCGGCTCACCGGAATCAAGACCTCGACGCTGTCGCGGCTGGTCGGCCGCATGATCGACAAGCGCCTGATCTCGCGGCGGCGCTCGCAGGAGGACGCCCGGACCGTGCAGATCAGCCTGCGCCGCGAGGGCCAGGCGCTGTTCCGCAAGCTCTGGCCGGAGGCGGCCAAGGCGCAGGAGCAAGTGACGGCACCGTTCTCGCGCCCAGAGGTGGAGAAGTTCAAGGAGATGCTGCGGCAGATCGAGGCGATCCTGGTGGATCATCTCGAGGCCCGGCGCAGATCGCGGCGCGGCTAGTGCGAAATCCGAACGAGTTGAATCGTCATTTTGATCGAATTGTGCTCTAGGCGGGAGGAATTTCGTCACGGGCCAGCAGGCGAATATCGACCCAGACGCCCCGCGCCTCGACCTCGCCGCCGGCAAGGCCGGCGCGCTTTTCGACGTCCAGGTCTCGTGGAAGCGCCGCGGCTACCGGATCAGCTCGCGGCATGGGCGGCGATCTCGGCGGGCGGCATCCCAGGCGCCGCCGCGACGGGCTCGGATGGCGCCGCGTCGCATCCCAGCAGCTTGGCGATCGCCGGCAGCGCTTCCTCGGCGCGGAGATTGAGCACCAGGTCGCCCGGCAGCGGCGGCATTGCCGCGTCGCCCAGATTGAGGAACATCACCTTGGCGCCTTGCGCGCGGGCGCGGGCGAGCAGGGCCGCGGCGGAAGAGATCGCCATCTGCGAGCCGATCACCAGCACGACGCCGCAATCCATCGCCGCCGCCTCGGCGCTCTCCCAGGCCCGCGCCGGCACGTTCTCGCCCATCGCGATCACCGCCGGCTTGAGCAGGCCGCCGCAGGCCTGGCAGGCCAGATCGAACTTGCGCCACAGCCCGGCCGGCGGCCAGTCGCCCGTCTCGCCGCAGCCCAGGCAGCGGACGCGGTCGATGCGGCCGTGCAGCTCGATGACGTTCTCGGCGCCGGCTGCTTGGTGGAGGCGGTCGACGTTCTGGGTCACCGTCGCGCCGAACCAGCCCTTGCGCTCCATCGCCGCGATGGCGCGGTGGCCGACATTCGGCGAGGCCGCCGCCGCGACCTCGCGAAAGTGGGCGCAGGCGTCCCAGTAGAGCTGGCGGCAGCGCTTCGACTCCAGGAACCGTTCGTAGGCGTAGGTGCCGACCGGGATCTCCGGATCGAGCCAGGCCCCCGATGCGTAGTCCGGGATGCCCGAGGCGGTGCTGATCCCCGCCCCGGTGAGCGCCAGCGCCGGCCGGCCGATCGCCCGGGCGCGGCGGATTTCCTCCACGGCGGCCCAGACATGCGGGTCGAGCACCGTGGGCCCGGCGACCAGCCGCACGATGCCCAGCGTCGCCCAGGTGGCGAGGATGAACGGGACCAGCAGCGGCTGCGACGATGCCGCGAGCGGGCTCGCCATCCAGCCGGCCCAGATGACCGTGCCGAGCGCGGCGGCGGCAATGCCGGCCACCGCGCCCATCCGCGATCCAGCCAGGAACACGCCGTAGGCGCCGAAGGCCGCGGGCGCCACCGTGAAGGCCCACAGACCGACCGGGCCCAGCCAGCCTGCGCCGAGGACCGCGCCCGACGCCACCGCCGTCCCGGCGGTCAGCGCGCCGGCCAGGACCGCCGCGCGCCACGATTTGATCGCCGTGGCCGCCGCGAAAAGCAGGATCGGCGTCGCAAGCGCGATCGCGTCCGCCGGCAATCCTCTGGTCTCGCCCCAGAAAGGCTGGCCGAAGGCGCCCAGCAATCCGGTCAGCAGCAGCAGCGCCGCGACCGCCGGCAGCGACAGCACCGGCAGGCCGAACGGCGCCAGCAGGCGCCGCGCGCCCGCCTCGATGCCGAGGCAGACGATGACCGCCATCAGCACCGTCAGGGGGCGCAGCGCCTCGGGCGCCACGAAGGCGAACGAGGCGCCGACGATCGCAAGGTTGACGCCGGCGAGCCCGTGGCCGGTCTCGACCCGGTTCCAGGTCTTGAGGACGCCCGAGGCGAGCGCGCCGAGCAGCGCGCCCAGGAGCGCGCCCGCCGCGGCCCAGGGTTCGATGCTGAGAAAGCCGGCCAGCACGAGCAGGCCCGAAACGGGCCGGTCGGAAAAGACGATCTGAGCGAGCCCGTTCAGGGTCGACTTGCCGATGTGCTCAAATGTGATCAAAGCGTCCAGCCATCGGGGCGCAATCGCTTGGGCATCTGGTCGAGGATGAAGATATCCTTGGCCGTCTCGCGGCGGCGGATGACCTCGGGCCCGTCGGGTCCGAGCAGCACCGTCGCCGGGCGCGGCTGGATGAACTGCATCGACTGGGTCTGGCAATAGGCGCCGACGTTCGAGATGACCAGCGGGTCGCCGATCTTGAGCGGCGGCATGATCACATTTTCGCGCAGCACGTCGATCTGCATGCAGAGCGGCCCATAGATGCTGACGGGCTCGGCGTCTCCGGCGGCCTCGCCGTGGATCTCGGTGGGCTTGACGCCGTGGTCGTACCAGTAGGCGGTGGGCACCAGGTTCACGCCGCCGTCGACGACCACGGCACGGCCCTTGTCGGGGATGTCCTTGGTTGCGACCACGCTGCAGAGAAGCTGGCTGGCCACGTCGACGAGGGCGCGACCGGGCTCGAGCACCAGCGTCGGCGCTCCGCCGAACAGCTCCCTGGCCTTGCTGAGCGGTCCCAGAATGGCTTCGGCGTAGGGATAGAGCGTGTCCCGGCGCCGGTCGCCGCCTTCCGGCAGATCGTACATCGGCTTCAGCTTGTTGGCCGAGGGATAGCCGCCGCCCATGTCGATCATGGTCGGCGCGAGGCCCAGGTCGCGGGCGCACTTGGCCATCCCGATCAACGCTTCCACGCCCTTGGCATAGATGTCGTAGACGAGCTGGAAGGTGCCGCAGTGGTTGTGCAGCATCTCGAATGTCAGGTTCGGATGCGCGGCGATGCGCTCCAGCGCCTTCCTTGCGTCGCCGTTCTCGTCGTTGAAGCCGAACTTGGTCCAGGGCGCCGGGCCATAGCGGAAGTTGACGCGGATGCCGACGCGGTTCCGGCCGCCGAGCTCGGCGGCAACCGCCTCGACTGCCGCAAGCTCGTCGAAGTTGTCGATGTTGACCAGCGCGCCCTGGCCGAGCGCGGCTTGGAGCTCCTCGCGGGTCTTGTAGGGCCCGTTGAAGATGATCTCTTCCGGCGGCACCGACATCGAGCGGGCAAGCTCGTACTCCATGCCCGAGACGACCTCGGCCCAGGCGCCCTCCTCGTGCAGCACGGCGCAGACCGCGGGCAGGTAGTTGGTCTTGTAGGAATAGGCGACGCGGGTGGTGATGCCGGGCTCGGTGAAGGTGTCGCGGAAGTTCCGATAGAGCCCGCGCAAGGCGTTCTCGGAGATCACGAAGAGCGGCGAGCCGAACTGCCGCAGCAGCGCCGCGGCGTCGTAGGCGTCGTCGAACGCGCCGGCCGATCCGACGTCGGCGGTCAGATGCTTGCTGACCGCGGTAAAGGTCAACGGGGTCAGTCGCGGCGGCTCGTACGGTCGACGTTCGGGCGGCGTGCGCGCTGGGGCGGAAGCGTCAGGCATGTTTGAGTGCCCCTTTCGTGGCGATCGCGGCAAAGGCGCTGTTGGTGATCGGCGCGTCCTCGCAGGCGCGCATGAAGACGAGGTCCGCGGCGACGGAGGGCGCGGCGGCGACCGGCAGGCCGCGCGCCGCGCGGACGGCGGCATACGGCTGGTTGAGCCCGAGATGCGCGGAGAAGGCGATCCAGGCGGTGAAGCGGGGATTGATCTCGATGAGGTGGAAGCGCTCGGTCTGCTCGTCGCGGATGAACTCGCCCTCGACCGGCCCCACCCATCGCAGCGCGCGCAGGAAATCGGCGAAGCCCGCCAGCAGCGCCGGCTGGTCCACGCTGACGGCGCTCCAGGTGCTGCCGCGGTCGCAGACGCGCAGCTTCTTGATGGCGAGCATGGTCACCGGCTCGCAGGCGCGGTCGCACACGGCGGAGACGGCGAACCGCTCGCCGCCGACGAACCGCTGCACCAGCGCTTCGGCGCAGCCCTTCTCGCGCAGGCGCGACCAGGCGGCGCGCACCTCGCCGGCCGAGCCCGCGGGCAGGGCGTGCGAGATCACGCCCTTGAGGGCCACCGGATAGCCGAGCGTGCCGGAGGCTTCCACCGCCTCCTTCTCCGAGCGGGCCATGATGGTGTCGGGGATCGCGAAGCCCTGCGGCTCGCGCAGCGGCGGATCGGTAAAGAGGCGGTCCTTGCCGCGCCGGGCGAAGGCCTCGGCGGTCGGCAGCAGCGTGGCGATGCCGAGCGCCTCGAGCCGGCCGGCGATCTCGATGAAGCGGGGGACCTCGCCGTCGAGGCTGGGCACGGCGACGTCGAAGGGGTGCTCGCCGTGGATCGCCGCGAGGCGCTCATAGAGCGCCTCGGGGTCGTCGGAGGCCGGGAGCCGGAAGCTGGCGTCGAAGAGCTCGGGCCGGTAGAGGCCGGAATCATATGTGCCGTAGCCGAGGCCGTAGAGCCGGCCCATGTCGGGCGCCCCGCGGAGCGCGCGGGCGACGCCGAGCCCGGCATTGACGACGTCGAGCGTGCTGACGCCGGTGACGGCGACGGCGAGCCCATCGGGATCGGCGCGGCGGTTGGCCTTGGGCGCCGGCGCCTGGCCGGCGACGCTGCCGAAACGGGCCAGCCGGTCGAGCTGCGCCAGCGGCACCGCGGTCTCCGTGATGTCGCGGACGAACGACGTGCCCGGCCTGGCCTGGCCGTGGGCGCCTCGGCCTTGGCCGACGATCTCTTCCAGCAGCACCACGGGCAGGTTGCAGTCGGCCCAGTGCGACAGCAGGATCCATGAGGGAAAGCGGCAATTCACCTCGATCAGGACGGGCTGCCTCGCTCCTTTCGGCAGGACGAACTCGAGCTCCACCGGGCCGCGCCAGTCGAGCGCCTCCAGGATCGAGACGGCGTGCCGCTCGATCGCCGGGTCGTCGACGACCGTGCACATGATGCCCTTGCCCTTTTCGTTCACCCCGACCTTCTTGATCGAGACCATGGCGCGGATCGAACGATCGCGGCCGAGCACCGCGGCGACGTTGTACTCCTCGCCGTCGATCACCTCCTGCAGCAGCACGCCGCCGCCCCAGGTGCGGTTGAGCGCGCGCGCGGCCGCCGTTGCCTGGGCCGCGTTCGCGGCCCGCTTGGCGCCGGCGATGGTGCCCTTGACGAACATCGGATAGCCGAACTGGTCGGCATGCAGCGGCAGGTCGCCCTGATCGAGGACGTGGATGGTCCGCGGCGCGGGGATCGAATGGTCGTGGCAGAACTTCGGGAGACGCAGCTTGCTGATGGCGTAGATCGCGTCCGGGCTCGGCAGCAGCGTGCGCAACCCGACCGCCGCCAGCCGGTCGGCGAGGCGGGCGATCACGGGGATCTCCAGATCGAGGGTCGGAACGATGGCGTCGAAGCCGAAGCGGCTGGTCAGCGCGACCAGGCGCTCCAGCATTACGGCGTCGCCCTCGGCGAAGTCCGGCAAGGTGTGCAGCTCGTCGGCGGCGCCGCCCATCCAGGCGCCGGTCATGATGGGGTCGTAGCCGAGCGCGTGGATCTCGATCGGTCCCGGCCAGCCTTCGCGCAGGGCGCGCGCCACCGACCCGCCGGGATGGGGCACGTCGAGCCCATCGAAGCCGCTGACCGCGACGCGGAGCTTGTCAGGCTTCATCGATCAACCCCATGGCGCTCAGGCGGCTGATGAAGTCGAGCACGTCGGCCTTGGCCGCATCGGGCGCCACCTCGTATTCGGCCTCGATCCGGGTCACCAGCTGGTCCACGGTCGCGCCCGAGCGCAGGGCGAAGAGGAGGCGCCAGGCCGCGTCGTTGCACGCGCACAGCGTCGCGGTGTGCGTGTCGACCAGCACGTGGTCCTCGGCCTCGCCGTCGCCTTCGAGGGCGACCCGGCGGTTGAGTGCGTAGCTGCGTCCGCTCATCGATCCGCTCCCAATCCTTTCAAGCCCTGCCAGGCGTCGGGATAGCCCGGCGAAATCTGCAACGCGGCCCGGAACTGCGCCTGCGCGCCGGCGCGGTCGCCCAGCTTCTGAAGGCTGTAGGCGAGACCGGTCAGCGCGTCGATCCAAGCCGGATGGACCTTGATGACGGCGCGAAACTCGCGGGCCGCCGCCTTGTATCGCCTGGTCCGGTAGTAGGCCCAGGCGAGGGTCGACCGCGCGTCGTAGGTAATCGGCCAGGACCGGCCGGTGCCGGGGATCGCCACCACCTCCGTGATCGGCTCGAGCGCCGCCGGCTCGGCGGGCAGGACCGTCGTCAGATCGCGGATCGCGGCGCCGTAGCGCTTCAGGCGGAACAGCGCGAAGGCGCGCCCGCGCACGGCATCGACGTTGCCGGCGTTGGCCTGGACGACCGCATCGAAGCGGCGATGGGCGTTTTCGTTGTCGCCGGCGAAGAACAGCGACCAGGCGAGCTGAAGCTTGAGCTCGCCGAGCGCGCGCGCGGACAGCGCCAGCTTGTCGAAGACGCCGTCGACGCCGCGCGGGGCCCGATCGATCGCCCGCTTGGCCAACAGCGCGGCGCGGCGATGCTCGCCGAAGCCGGCATAGCTGCGCGCAAGCTGGAAGAGCACGCCGGCCGCATCCCCATGTGCCTGCGATCCCAGCTCGAGCACCTCGCGCGCGAGGCGATATTCCTTGGCATCGTTCAGCCGGTCGCCGGGGACGGAATAGCTGGTGACGGTCTGCTTGGGCTCGAGGCGGTAGGACGCGCCGAGCTGGGTAACCGCGGCGGCATAGCGCTTCTCGTCGAGGGCGATGTAGCCGAGGCCCTTGCGCGAAAGGTGGGCCCGCTCGTGCTGGCGGAGGATTCGCTCGAACGCGGCCTTGGCGCGGGCCCGCCGGCCTTCGAAGTAGTCGAGCCAGGCGAGCGCCTCCTCGACGCGCCAGCGCTCTCCGGCGGGCGCGGCGGCGCGGGCGCGGGCGAACTGGACCTTCGCCTTGGCGAAGCGCTTGGCCTCGGCGTGATCCCAGCCGAGCAGATAGGCCGTCCGGTAGCCGGCGTCGGAGGCGACAAGTCCTTCCCGCGCCAGCTCGAAATTGCCGTCGATGGCGACCGCGGCCGCGAAGGCGGCCTTGGCCTCGTCGGCGCGCCCGAGCGCCAGCAGCGACCAGCCGCGCCCGGTCTGGACCGCGGGATTGCTTCCGGCCAGGCGCATGTGCCGGCCGAAGGCGGCAAGCGCCTGCTCATAGTCGCCGCCGGCATAGAGCGCCCAGGCCTTGGCGACCGGCGCATGCAGCATGGCACGGGCCCTATGGAGCCCGGACCTGGCCCACGGATAGGGCCGGCGCATCTGCATGGCGATCAGGAAGCTCGCCTCGGCGCGGCGCGGGCGGCTGGCGCGCAGCTCGGCCCAGCCGCGGCCGTTGTAGTAGTCGGGAACGTCCGGGTAGTCGCGGATCAGCCCGGCGTAGACGTTGACCGCCGCGGCGGCGTCGTCGTAGCGCCCCAGCGCGGCGTTCAGCAGCAGGAAGAGCTCGCGGTTGAAGCGTACCAGGTGCAAGCCATCGCGGGCGTGCCGCACGGCGCCGGCGGGGTCGCCTTGAAGCAGGGCAACGCGGCCCATGGCGTCGTGCAGCCGGAAATAGCGTGGCTGCTGCTTGAGCCCCTCCTTAAGATGCCGGCGCGCCGCGGCGAAGTCGCCGCGCGCCATCGCCACCCAGGCGATCCCGAGCACTCCGTCGTGCTGGATCTTCCCCCGCGCCCGCTGTTCGCGCTCGGCGCCGAAGTGCCGTTCGGCGACATCGAGCTTGCGCTCCGCGAAGGCGATCCAGGCGAGGCCGTCGGCGACGATGTAGCGCTCGTCGCCGACCGCGAACGGTTGCGCGGCCAGGAAATGGCGCCGCGCGCTGGCCAGGCGGCCGAGCTTGAAGTAGCTCCAGCCCAGGCCGATCTGCGCGTCCGAGGAGCGCGGCGCCAGCCGGACGAAGCTGGCGAACGCGCGGCGCGCCTCGGCGTAGCGCCCGAGTTGATACTCGCTCCAGCCCAGTATGCTGAGCGCGGCGAGGTTCGAGCGGTCGCCGCGCAGCACGACGCTGGCGGCGGCGCGGGCCTGGAGGTATCGGCGCGCCTTGTAGTGCGCGACCGCCTTGGAGCCCTGGCCGCCGAATATTCGAAGCTCGGCGATCTGAACCGGGCCGCGCGGCTCGGAGGCCTGGCCGGCGCCCGCCGCGTCGGGGACCGCCACTTCCAATGCCAGGGCCAATGCCAGGGCCATTGCCACCGCCATGCGGCCGCCGACGCGGACCTTATGCGCCCCCCCCATTCGGGCCTTCATTGCGCGGCCCCATGCCATTCATCGGCCAGCATCGACAGCACCATCCTGTCGACCCAGCGGCCGTCGCGCCAGGCGTCGGCGCGCAGCCGGCCTTCCTCGACGAAGCCCAAACGCTCGTGGATCGCGGCCGATCCCTTGTTCGGCGCCAGATAGTCGGAATTCAGCTTGCGCAGTCCCAAGGCGCCGAACGCGTGTTCGATCACCCGGCGCGTCACCGCGGTCCCCAGGCCCCTGCCCCACAGGGTCTTGTCGCCGATCACGATGGAGAAGCGGGCCACGCCGCGCTGCACGTCGGGCTCGTAAAGGCTGGTCACGCCCGCGAAGCGGCCCTCGCATTCGATCGACCACAGACACCAGGCGTCGTGCAGCAGGATCTGCTCGACCCGCGCGGCCGAGAGCGGCCGCTGGGCCATATCGTCGAGCCAGCGGCTGACCTCCGCGTCGCCGAGGAAGATCGTGTAGGGCACGACATCCTCGCCGCGCGCAGCGCGCAGGGTGAAGTCAGGCGCTTGCAAGGGTCTACAGACCTCTGAAAAATTGCCCACCTGGGATTGCGGGGCATTAGAGGAAAATTACGCGGTCTTGCTTGAAGGAAGCTTAATGGCGGCCGGGGTCTGACGTGGCGGTTCAAAAGGTTGAATACGGTCTTATGGCAACGTCCCTGACCCTTCGGCCCAATAGCCCGCAAAGCGTGAAATGCCCGGTCCATCCTACCGGAGATGCCAATTGCGATGCGCTTGGAAACCGATGAATCAAGCGGATTTCTTCGCCTCGTATCGCTCTCGGAGCACCCGCGATGGTGGAAAGCCAATGGTAGCCGTCGTGCCGGCCCCCGGGGTGCTGTCGATCGAGACGGTTCCGGCGTGCAGCTCGGTCAGCGACTTGACCAGCGGCAAACCGAGCCCGGTACCGTCATAGGCCCGGGCCAGCCGGCTATCGATCTGGCGGAACGGGGTGAAGGCCACGGGGATATCCTCGGCGCGCATGCCGATGCCCGTATCGGTCACGCAAACGGCAAAGCCGCCATCGGCCGCGATTTGGGCCGAAACGGTAACGCTGCCCCCGGCCGGCGTGAACTTGACGGCGTTCGAGAGCAGATTGATCAGGATCTGCTTGAACATGCGCAGATCCGCCGTGATCGCCGGCAGCTCTTGGGTCGGATCGAGGGCCAGTGCGATGTCCCCCTTGCTCGCCCGTTCGCGCACCAGGTCGATGCAGCTCTCGATCGCGTCCGCGGGATCGAAGGCTTCTTCGTTCAGCTCGACATTGCCCGCCTCGATCCGCGAGATGTCGAGGATATCGTTGATCACCTGCAGCAGATGGTCGCCGCTGCGGTTGATGTCGGCGGCATAGGCGGCGTAGCGCTCGTTGAGGTCGCCGAAGGAGCGATTGACCATCATCTCCGAGAAGCCGATCACCGCGTTGAGCGGCGTGCGCAGCTCGTGGCTCATATTGGCGAGGAACTCGGTTTTCGCCCGGTTGGCGGTCTCGGCGTCTTCCTTGGCGCGCTCCAACTCGCCGGTTCGGGCGCGCACCTGACGCTCGAGGATCTCGTTCTGCTGCTCGGCGGCGCGGTGCGCCTCCCGGTTCGTGCGCATGTAGCCGTCCACGGCGCGCGAAAGGTCGCCGATCTCGTCGCCGCGGCCGAGGAGATTTGGGCCGGGGCTGTCTTGCTCCTTCGACGAAACGACGTGATGCAGGCGCAGCAGGGGCCGCAGCAGCTGGCGTCCCACCATCAGCATGGCGATCAGTGCGGTGACCAGGACCGTGAGCACCGTGGCCAGCGACTGCCACCACAGATAAGCCCGGAGGTCGCCGGCGAGATGGCTGGTATTGACCCGCGCCACGATATAGTACGGCGCCGCGGGCGTGCCGCGGGGGAAGCTGATCTCCATGCGCGTCGCGCTGCGGCGGACGATCTTCGGCGCATCGGCCGCGGAGGGCGGACGGGCCTGGCCGGGTCGGATCGCCGAAGACGGTCGCGTGACCGGCATCTCGCCGATGCCGAGCACCTGTTTGCCGCCCCGGTGAAAGATCGCCAGGCCCATGATCTTGCTGCCGGCGAGGACCTGTTCGGCCAGGGCGCCGAACTCGTGGGGCGCCGTGTCGGGCGGCGCCAGGCGCGTCAGGGTCTCGATGATCGTGCGCGCTTCTTCCGTCAGCCCCGTTACCTGGCGGGCCTCGCGGTCGCGGTAGCTCGGCACGGCGAAGATCGCCTGGGCCACCAGAATGCCCAGGAAGAGCGCGGCGGCGACCTGCAACACCATGCGGCTGCGGAGCAGCCTCCTGAGGCCCTGGACATCCAACGGGCGATCCCATTCCGGCACGGCCGATCAGCGGGCGGGCGGCCCCCGCGCACTTCGGCACCTCGGACCTTGCATGGTAAGATTTGAGAAAGCCCTAATTCGCCGGTCGATCGCGGCGGTATCGAATAATTGGGCAAAAGGTGGTCAAGGGGGCATGTGTTGCGGAGCCTGCGATGCCTCGGGGCCGAGGCCAAGCTTGATTTGCATCAAGGCGGGCCAGAGGTGTTCGGCGATAATCCAGGCATTCCCAACCGGCGCGTTCGGAAACCTCCGGCCTGCGCCCCAAGTCCTGGAGGGCTCGCGCCGATGATGGAACACACACGCAGTATCAGCCGGATCATGCACGACGAGCACATGGCCGTGGTCGGCCTGCTGGAACGGCTGGAACGCTTCATCGCGGCGAACCGCGCGGCCGCTCCGGATGCGGGCGATCCGTCTACGGCGCGCCTGCTGGGCGAGTTCAGCGCCGCCGTCGAGGGCGAGATCAAGGCGCATTTCGCCTTCGAGGAGGAGCAGCTCTTCCCACGCCTCGACGAGGGCGCCCCATCGGGCATGACCTCGATCCTGCTGGAGGAGCACGAGGTGATCCTGCCGGCCGGGGAGCGACTGTCGGAGATCGCCAAGGCGGCGCGCGGCGGCGGCTTCACCAAGGAAAGCTGGGAGGAGTTCGCCCGCATCGGCCTCGAGTTCGCCGAGCGCCTCAGGGGGCATATCGACAAGGAAGAGATGGGCATGATCGCCGCCATCGAGAGCGTCATCGACGAGGACACCGATCGGACGCTGACCAGCGGCTACGCCATGAACCGGTAGCGGGGAGCGCGCCATGACCACCAAGACGAAACCCGGGAAGGCGAAGGCACACAAGGCGCCGAAGGCATCGGCCAAGATCCGCGCGCTGCATCGCGACGATCTGGATGCCGTGATTGCGATCGATGCGGCGAATGTCGGGCGCGCGCGGCGCGGCTTCTACGTGACCCGGCTCGCCGCGGTCAAGCGCGATCCCCAGGCCTTCCTGGCGCTCGGCATCGAGGCCGGCGGCGCGCTCGCGGGCTTCGTCATCGCCCGCGTCTTTCGCGGCGAGTTCGGCACCACCGAGCCGGTCGCCTCGATCGATGCGATCGGCGTCGATGCGGCCAAGCAGGGCCGCGGGCTCGGCAGCGCGCTCATGGGCGGCTTCGAGGACGCCATGCGCGAGCGCGGCATCGCCGAGGTCATGTCGCAGGATCTGTGGTCGGGGGCGCCGCTGATGCGGTTCTTCGCGGCGAGCGGTTTCGAGCTGGCGCCGCGTTGGGTGCTGGAACGGCCGCTCGACAAGCCGATCGAGTTTTGAGCCACCCGCCAAACTGGACGCCAAGCGAGGGAATGCGAGACATGAGCCAGGCCAACCGGAACCAGGACGCGCCGCTCGACGACGAGGTCGAGCTCGATTTTTCAGGGCCGAGCGGCGACGCCTTCGATGCGCTCGCGCGCGACAAGGTCAGGGTCCGCTCGCTGCAGGCCGACGACCTGCCGGCGCTTTTGGCCATCGACCGCGCGATCACCCACGAGGATCGCGGCGAGCACTTGACCCATCAGTTCAACGAGGCGATGGAGCGGACCGGCATGCGGGTCTCGCTGGTCGCCGAGGGCGAGAGCGGCCAGCCGATCGGCTTCATGATGGCGCGCGTCGATTTCGGCGAGTTCGGCCGCACCGAGCCCGAGGCGGTGATGGACACGCTGGGCGTGGACCCGCTCTACGGCCATGCCGGGGTCGGTTCGGCCCTGATGTCGCAGCTCCTGGTCAACCTGCGCACCTTGCGCGCGGACACCGTGCGGACCGGCGTGCGCTGGAACGACCACCCGCTGCTCCATTTCCTGGAAGCCTGCGGCTTCCAGCCCTCGCAGCACCTGGCCTTGCGCAAGCGCGTGGCGTAGCCCTCCGAAAATTCAAACCGATCCGACTATTTGTAGGGGCGGGTTTCAAACCCGCCCGCCACCGCATCGGCGAATCTAAGAAAACCACAGAGGCACAGAAGCACAGAGGGCCCCGAGGCGTAGCGACACCGAACCCTTCTCTGTGCCTCCGTGCCTCTGTGGTGAAAAAAGGGCGGGTTTGAAACCCGCCCCTACAATTAGATATGGATGCGCCGCGTTGTCCGCGCTTAGCCGTGCAGCTGCTCGTACTTGTCCTGGAGCTGACCGGGCGTCTCGTCCCAGTCGGGGTCCTTCTCGATGCACATCGCCGGGCAGACGAGCTGGCATTGCGGCGCGTCGAAGGCGCCGACGCATTCGGTGCATTTCAGCGGGTCGATGATGTAGATCGGATCCCCCACCGCGATCGCGTCGTTGGGGCAGGGCTCCACGCAGGCATCGCAGGCGGTGCAGGTGTCGTCGATCTTGAGTGCCATGGTCGTCGTCCTTCTCGGTGTCTGCGGGGTCTTAAGAGGCCTTGGCGAGCACCCCGAGGGCGGCCAGCTTCTCGTGGCGAAAGGCGCCCCAGAGCGCGGCACCCATGGCGCCGGCATAGGGGCTGTCCTCGTGGGTGCGGATATCGACTTCCAGGTTCTCGCGTTCGACTTCCTCGCGAAGCGCGGCGACGAGGCCGCTGTCCATGGCGAGGCCGCCGGTCACCATCACCACGCCGTCGCCGGTGCCCGTCGATTTCAAGAGCTTGGCGAGGCGCGAGGCCATCGAGAGGTGGATGCCCTTCAGGATGTTGGACGAGCTGATGCCGCGGCTCACCATGTTGATGACGTCGGTCTCGGCGAGCACGGCGCAGATCGAGGAGACCTTCTCCGGGTCGTCGGCCTGCTTGGACAGATTGCCGATCTCGTCCTGGGCGATGCCGAGATAGCGCGCGATGTTCTCCAGGAACTGGCCCGAGCCCGAGGCGCACTGGCTGGTCATCTTGTATGTGAGGACCTTGCCTCTCCCGTCGGTCTTGATGGCGCGGCCGTGCAGCGCGCCGACGTCGAGCGCCGCCCGCGTCTCGGGGTCGAGATAGAGCGCGCCCCGCGCATGGGTGGTCATCGAATAGAAGTGGCCGGTGTGGAAGGGGATCGACTCGCCCTCGCCGGTGGTTGCGATATAGGCGATGTCGCCCTGTTTGACGCCGGCGTCCTCCATCGCCTCGTTGAAGCCTTCCTCGGCGAGCTGCAGCGGATCGCGCTGGCGGATCCGGCTGGTGCGCTTGGCGAGCGGCTTGGCGTCGTCGCCGTCGACGTCGAAGATGACCGTCTTGACGGCGCCGGTGCCGACATCGATGCCTGCTGTGATGGTCATGCGTCCACTCCCGTCGTGTCGCCCTCGACGGCGCGGCGGGCGAAGGTGGCCCCGCCGAGCGCGCCGGTGTAGATCGACTCCGGATTGATGTTGATGGTGACCTCGCCGTAGTTCTCGGCCACGAGCTTCTTCAGTTCGCGCACGGCGGCCTCGTTCTTGGCGACGCCGCCGGTGAAGGTGAACTGGTCGGTGATGCCGCCCGAGCGCGAGATGATCGACATGGCGCGCAGGATGATGGCGCGGTGCAGCCCGGCCAGGATGTCCTCGCGCTTCTCGCCGAGCGACAGGCGGTCGCGCAGCTCGGCGCCCGCGAAGACGGTGCAGGTGGAGTTGATGCGCACCGACTTGGTCGACTTCATCGCCATGGGGCCGAGCTCGTGCAGCCCCATGTTCATCTCGTCGGCGATGTAGCCGAGATAGCGCCCGCAACCGGCCGCGCAGCGGTCGTTCATCTGGAAGTTTTCCACGATGCCGCGGTCGTCGACCTGGATGCCCTTGGTGTCCTGGCCGCCGATATCGAGCACGGTGCGGGTGTCGGGATACATCATGTGCGCGCCCAGCCCGTGGCACAGGATCTCCGAGCGGATGTGCTCCTTGGAGAATGGCAGGGTGACGCGGCCGTAGCCGGTGCCGACCGTGTAGGTCTCCTCCAGCTCGATGCCGAGCGCGTCCTTGACGGGCGCCTCGACCTTGCCCTTGGCGCGCTCGAATTCCGGTATTTCGTTCAGCACCCGGTTGAGCGCGCGCAGGAACTTGGCGCTCATGTCGCCGGCGGGCGGCCGGTTCTCCACGTCGATGATCGACTTGTCATAGACGTTGAGGACCAGGTCGAAGGGCAGCTTCGCCTCCTTCGCCACCTCCTCGCCGACATGGAGATAGCGCGAGCCGGCGATGTCGCGGAAGAAGTCGGACTTGCGCTGGGCGCCCGGCGCGAACAGCTCCGGCGCCTCCTCGTGCAGCCGCTTGAAGATCTCCTCGACCACCGCGCGGACCTCGTCCTCGACGCCCTTCAGCCGCTCGCCGCCGATATTCTCGATGCAGGTCTGCTCGAGGTCGCCCAGCTGCTCGACGAACTGCTCGAGCCGGAAGTTGCGGTTCATGTGGTCCAGGAAGTCGTCGAGCTTGTCCTTGACGCCGTCGACGTCGCGGAGTTCGCGGCGCAGCAGGGTGAGCCGCGCATCGACGGTCGCCTCCTGCTTGGCGACCTGGGTCGCCGTGGCGTAGTTCGAGCGCGAGTTGGTGATGCCGCGGCCGAGCACGTCCATATTCTCGTCCATGAGGACGGCCTTGGTGGTGGTCGAGCCGAGATCGATGCCGATGAAGGTCTTCATGCCGCCGCTCCCGTGACGCGCGCGCCCTTGCGCTTCTGGTCGACCATCTGGAAGTAGCTCTCCAGGCGGTTCTTGACGTTGGAGGGCGAGAAGTAGCGGGGGTCGACGAGGTCGGTCTCGACGAAGGCGGCCGGCTTGCCGGTGCGCTTCTCGACCTCGCGCATGATCATGAGCTCGCCGGCGGCGAAGGAGTTGCAGCTCTTGATCGAGTTGATCAGCAACCCGTCGGCCTCGTACTCCTCGATATAGGTCGCCAGCATGTCGATGCGCTGGGGCAGGCTGCGGTTCGTGTAGACGCCCATGCAGTAGTCGGCGAGCGTCTCCAGCGGGTGTTCGGGGTCGTGGCGGAAGCCGAGATCGTAGACGCCGCCGACCTTGGTGTAGGCGCTGGCGACCACCACCGCGCCGTCCTCGTAGAACATCTTCCAGAAGTCGCGGAAGCTCGTGTAGTTGGGCGGGCCCTCGGTGACGAGCCGGTACTTCTCCTCGCCCATCGGCCCGTCGGGCGTGATCGGCCCGAGGCCGAGCCGCACCCGCTCGTCGACCTCCTCGCGCAGCATCGCGTAATAGTCGATCGCGTCCTGGGTGCCGCGGAAGGCGCCGAAGATCGGCCCGATGTAATAGATGCCGCCGAAATAGGCGTCGATCGGCGAGGGCTTGTGCTTGGCCGACTGGAGGACGTGCACCAGGTCCTCCTCCGCCTTGGCCGAGGCCTTCAGGTACTCGCGCAGGCGGTCGATGTCGAATTTGACCCCGCTCACCGTCTCGAGCTTCGGGATTACCTCTTCCTTCAGCTGCTTGACCATGTAATCGCGCATGTTCTGCGTGATCTTGCCGGTCGCGTCGTAGGGCGTGTGCAGCATGATGGTCTCGCAGCCATACTGCTCGCGCAGCAGCTCGAACCACTTCATGAAGGTGAAGCAGCCGGTATAGGAGAGCAGCAGAACGTCGGGCTCGGGGAAGGGCTTGCCGTTGGGCGCGATGTTGCCCTTGGCCATCATGCCGATGTCGGACTTCACGTAGGTGCAGACGTCTTCGGAATGGCCCATCTTCTCCGCTTCGAGCACGTTCTGGCCGCTCTTCTTGCGCAGGCCCATCTGGATCGCGTTGGTCTCGGGCAGGTTGTTCACGAGATCGAAGCACATGATGAGCTCGTTCAGGTTCCCCGGCACGAAGGTCGAGCAGACCTTCCTGCCGTTCTCCTTGGCGCTCGTGAGACGGTCGTAATGCGCCGCCATCATCTCCTTCTGCTTGAGCATGGAGGCGTCCTTGGCGACGTCCTTGGAGACGGTGCCGGAGGTCGACGGTGGGGCTGCGCTCATCATTCGCTCCATAGCTTGATCGAATCGGCGAAGGTGCCGGCCTGCTCGCGGATCGGCTGCATCTGCCCGGAGTTCTCGGCGTATTTGAAGGCGATGTAGGGGATGTTCTCGGCCTTGAGGACGTGCTGCAGCATCGGCCGGTCGAGGAGCGCGGGGTCGCAGAAGCTGGGCGAGGCGAAGATCACACCCTCGGCCCCGGTCCGGCGCACCGAGCGCACCAGGAACTGGCCCTTTTCCTTCTGGTCCGGCTCGTACTTCGCGGCGGTGGCGGCCGAGTGGTGCAGGAAGGCGTCGGCGAGGTTGCGCAAGGGATCGCCCTCGGTGGCCACGTCCTCGAGCAGCCAGCGCGTCACCAGCATGCAGTCGTCGTCGACCACGTAGCAGCCGGCGAGCTCGAGCGACTTGATCAGGTTGAGCGGCGGCTGCTCGCAGAAGAGCCCGGTGACGACGACGCGGGTGTTGTCCTTCATCGGCCGGTCCTCGCCCTCGACCGCGCCGATGTAGTCCTGGATCATCTGCGAGTGCTCCTCGACCGGCAGCACCATGCCGGCGCGGATGACGAGATAGACCTCCGAGGCCGGCACCTTCCACGGCTCGGCGGCGCGCAGGTCGTAGAGCTGGCCCACCAGGCGCCGGTTCTCGTTGTAGACCGCGATCGAGCGGCGCAGGTCGTCGTCGGTGATCTCGCGGCCGGCGAGTGAGGCGAGCCCCTCGCGGACCTCCTGCAGCTCGTTCACGTAGAAGTTCCCGCCGATGTCGTCGCGATAGTTCTGCGGCACGTCGAAATACTTGATGTAGAGCTCGGGGAACATGAGCTGCCACATGCCCGAGAGGTTGCGGATCACGTCGCAGATGCTGGGGAACATCATGCCGTCGAGGAAGTTGAGGCGGCCCGAGACGCCGAGCTCGACGGTCGAGCGCGGGATGCGGCATATGTAGCTCTGGTAGTAGGCGTCGCCGTGGATCACCTCGAGCTGGTCGCCGCCGCCGAGCACGCCCATGGGCAGCATGCCGGCGGCATGGATGATCTCGCGCGGCACGTAGATCGGCATGTAGCCGATGACCTTGCGGCCATCATCGGCCGCCTTCCAGTCGCGCGCGGCGGTGAAGTGCAGATCCTCGAACAGGGCCTCGGCACGGCCGATGATTTCCTCTGTTTTCACCATCGCTATTTGTTCTCCCATTTGGCCGAGCGCTTGCTTATGAAGGCTTCCAGGCCCTCGACCGCGTCCTTGGTTTTCATGAGATCGTCGAGATAGATCTTTTCGACTTCGGCGAATTTCGGCTTCAGGCGCTCGACGAGGCCGAGCCGCGCCGCCTTGACGGCGTGGCGCAGCGAGCTCGCGCTGAGCTTCGCCAGATGCGTCTCGTAATAGGTGAAGGCCGCGCCGAGCGGATCCTTGTCGAGCCCGGTCACCAGACCGATCTCGAAGGCCTCCTGGCCCGACAGGCTGCGGCCGCTGAACAGCATGTCCTCCGCCGCCGCGCGGCCGATGCGCTCGGGCAGCAGGCACGAGGCGGCAGGTGCGAAGACGCCGATCCTGATCTCCGGCTGGCCGAGATAGGCGTTGGGCGCGGCGAAGATGAAGTTGCCCGCCATCGCCAGTTCGAGCCCGCCGCCGAGACATTGGCCCGTCACCGCGACCAGGATCGGCACCGGGCTCCCCAGCATGTGGAAGAGCATCTTGTGGAGGCCCTTCAGCATCTTCGCGCATTCGCGGGGCAGGTGCTCCTCGACGCTCGCCCCGAAGCTGAAGTTGGGGCCCTCGGCGTCGAGGATGACCGCGTGCAGGTCGGCGTGGTCGAGGTGGTGCGCGAAGGCCTCGTCGAGCGCGGCGATCATCGCGGCGTCGACGATATTCGCCTTCGGCCGGTGAAGCTGCACCCGCAGGACCTTCGCGTCCTCCTCCAGCCAGACCTTCAGGGGGGCGGTCATTACTCGGCGGCCTCCTGCGCCACCGGCATCAGGCTCTCGATCAGCTCCTCCGACCACGGCGTGCCCTTGGCGAGCGCCTGGCGGAGCGCCACGAAATCGATCTCGCGGCCGCTCGCCTTGGTGCCTTCGTTGAAGGCGCGGAAGCCCGTGCGCGCCTCGTTCATCATGTTGAGGGCGAGCCAGTCGCGGGCGTCTTCCTTGTTGCGGTTCCAGGCTTCGAGCTTGGGCTTGCGCAGTTCCTCGATGCTCTTGGTCATGCATTCGGGGAAGGTCTCGAGCAGCTTGGCGCAGAGCGCCTCGACCTTCGCGTCGAGCAGGCTGAGATCGATCTCACCGTCTTTCATCAGCGCGCGGCCGGCGGCGAAGTCGTCGCCGGTCTTGAACTCGCCGTGGACGATGCGGCCGTACTCATCCAGCATCTTGTCGGTGACCACGGTCGGGTTGGCGACGAACGCGCCGTCGAGTTTGAGCGCCGGCGCGATGTCGGCGCAGATGCCGAGGCGGTAGGCCTTGTGCGCCGAGAAGGGCTCGCAGAGCGTGCCCGAGACCATCGCCTGCTCGGCGCCGATCATCAGTGGCAGGAAGTCGGTCGCCCCGCCGATCGCCGCGCTGCCGTGCTTGGGGCCGGCCTGGCCGAAATTGGCGAGATCCTGCGCGATGGTGAAGTCGCAGGCCATGCCGATCTCCTGGCCGCCGCCGATGCGCATGCCGTTCACCCGGCAGACGACCGGCTTGTCGCAGCCGAGGATGGCCGAGACCATGTCGTTGAAGAGCCGCATGTACTGGCGGTATTCCTGCGGATTGCCGGCGTAGTATTCGGCGTATTCGCGCGTGTTGCCGCCGGTGCAGAAGGCCTTGTCGCCGGCGCCGGTGAAGACGACGGCGCTGACCTCGCGGTCGCAGGAGGCGCGGCGGAAGGCGAGGATCGCCGCCTTCACCATCGCCGTCGTGTAGGAATTGTACTGGCCCGGATTGTTGAGCACGATCCAGGCGTTGGCGAGGCCGGCCGCCACGCTGCCATCGAGCCGCCTGGCCGGCCGCTTCTCGTAGAGCACCATGCCGCCGGAAAGCTCTTCGATGCTCGCTTCGACGAGGTTGTGGTCGATCAGCGTCTTGGGGGCCGAGCGTTCGGTGATCTGATGCGTGGTCGCGGTCATCGCTGCCTCACTGTTCCTAAGGGATCTCTGTTCATTGGCCGTTGGGCACGAGCACGGCGCGCCGCTTGAACTCGTGGGCGTGCGCGGCCTCGAAGACCCGGTTGATCTCGTCGAGGGGGTGGCGCTCGACGAAGGGGCCGACCTCGACCTTGCCGTCGAGCACCAAATCGAGCGCGCCCGGATAGAGCTCGGGCGGGCAGCCCCAGTTGCCGAGCGCCCGCGCGTGGAAGGCCATCAGGTTGGAGAGCCGCACCTCGACCTTGTCCATGGTGAAGCCGACGACGCAGAGCGTGGCGCCGCGGTTGAGGAGGCCGTAGGCCGTCGTCTGCCCGGCGCCGGTGCCCGAGCACTCCATGATAGTCCACTCGGTCGTCTTGCAGCCCTGCCCGCGCGCGAAGTCCTGAAGCGCGGCCTTGATGGCGCGGCTGTCATGCTCGCGGGCGTTGAGGGTCAGCGCGGCGCCGTAGCCGGTCGTCGCATCGAGCTTCGCCTGGTCGACGTCGATCGCCGCGACGGTGGCGCCGAGCGCGGCGGCGATCTGCACCGCGTAGCCGCCGACCCCGCCCGCGCCGATCACGACGGCGAAGTCGCCGGGCCCGATGCCGGCCTGGACCGCCGCCTGGTACGGCGTGGTCATGGCGTCGGCGACGACCGAGACGTCGGCGAGGCTGAGGCCCACCTTGGCGAGCCGGTCCCCGTCGACCGCGCAGAGCCCGTGCGCGGGCACGACGACGTGGCTCGCGAAGCCGCCCTGGATGTCGTTGCCGGGCATCTTCTGGTTCGGGCAGATGGTGCCGCGCCCGCGCCGGCAGGCATCGCACGCGCCGCAGGGGATGACCGCCGGCACGATCACGGTCGTGTCCGCCCAGGCTCCCGCGCCCTCGCCGGTGGCGACGACCCGGCCGCTGATCTCGTGGCCGAGGGTCAGTGGCAGCGCGTGGTTGGGCCGCACGCCGTCGTAGTAGTAGCCGAGATCGGTATGGCAGACGCCGCAGCCGGCGACCTCGACGACGACCTCGCCCGCCTGCGGCGGGAAGGGATCGAACGCGACGCGCGCCAGCGGCGCATCGGGGCTGGTCATCTGCCAGCGGAAGGCCTCTCCACCCATCGTTCACGCACCTGCAAAAGGGACTTCGTTGGCTGGAGGATGCGGAGGCGGCCCTTCACCATCCATGATCTATGTCAATCACCCCTGCCCGCGATTTCCCTAGTCTTCGCTGCGCTGCGAAAATCCGCGGCGATGAGCCGGTCGATCGAAGGCCGATCAATCGAAGGCCAAGAGGATGAAAAAGCCGCGAAGCGAGAGACGAAGCGTGGCGCTAGCCATCAACGGCAGCGGCGGCGCCGGCGCCATCACGGCGGGCGGGTTGCTGCTGAATGCCGCGGCGCGGGCCGGACTATACGGGCTCTTCACCCGGTCCGTCGGGCCGCAGATCCGCGGCGGCGAGGCGGCGGCGATCCTCCGGTTCTCGACGGTGCCCGTCGAATGCGCGGCCGACCGCTGCGATCTGCAGATCGCCATCGACTGGATGAACGCCGACCGCTTCGCGGCCGAGCTCAATCTGGGGCCCGAGAGCCTCGTGGTGGCCGACCCCGAGGCGGGCGACGTGCCGGAGGTGATCGCCCGGTCAGGCGCGCGTATTGCGACCCTGCGGATCGGCGAAATAGCAAAAAGCGTCAAGGGCGGCCGGCCCAACATGGTGGCGCTCGGCATCGCGGCCGCCGCGGTCGGCCTGCCGCGCGAGGCGCTCGACGCCGAGATCGCCGACACGTTGGGCGACAAGGGCGAGGCGGCGGTGACGGCGAGCCAGGCGGCGCTCGCCGCCGGCATCGAAGCGGCGCGCGATCTCGACTTCGCCGCCAGGCTCAGCCCGCCCAAGGAGACGAAGAAACGCTGGATCATCAGCGGCAACGAGGCGGCGGGGCTCGGGGCGATCCGGGGCGGCGTGCGCTTCGTCGCCGCCTACCCGATCACGCCCGCGACCGAGATCCTCGAATGGATGGCGCCGGCCCTCGTCAAGGCCGGCGGCTCGCTGGTGCAGTCCGAGGACGAGCTCGCCTCGATCAACATGATCATCGGCGCCTCCTACGGCGGCGTGCCGGCGCTGACCGCGACCTCGGGGCCGGGCCTTGCCCTGATGTTGGAATCCGTCGGGCTCGCCGTTGCCTCGGAGGTCCCCGTCGTGATCGTCGACGTGATGCGCGGCGGGCCCTCGACCGGCATCCCGACCAAATCCGAGCAATCCGACCTCAACATGGCGCTCCACGGCTGCCACGGCGATGCGCCGCATATCGTGGTGGCGCCGACATCGGTCGCGGACTGCCTCTTCACGACGCAGTGGGCGGTGCATCTGGCCGAGGCCATGCAGGCGCCCGCGATCGTCCTGTCCGACCAGTTCCTCGGCCAGGCCAAGGCGGTGATCGACCGGCCCGCCGAAATCGCCTTCATCGCCAACCGCAAAGTCGAGATCGCGCCCGCCGAGGGCTATCGCCGTTATGCGATCACCGCCGACGGCGTCTCGCCGATGACCGTGCCGGGGATCGCCGGCGGCCAGTACACCGCCGACGGGTTGGAGCACAATCCCCGCGGCACGCCCTCGAGCGCGGCGGACGACCATGCGAGCCAGCTCGACAAGCGCGCGGACAAGCTCGCCAATTTCGACTACGGCCGGCATTGGGCCGAGATCGAGGGCGAGGGACCGCTTGCGGTCATCACCTGGGGCTCGAGCACGGCGCCGGCGCGCGAGGCTATTGCGATCGCGCAGGGCGAGGGGATCGACGTCAAGCTGATCGCTCTCCGTCTGCTCGCGCCCAGCCGGCCGGAGGCCTTCGCCGCCGCGCTCAATGGCGTGAAGCGCGCGCTGGTGGTCGAGCAGACCCATTCGGGCCAGTTCCTGCGCCATCTGCGCGCCGAATACGACCTGCCGGCCAAACCCGCTCATCTTTGCCGACCCGGGCCGCTCACTTTCCGGGCCCACGACATCCTCGCCGCCATCAAGGAAGCCCGCTGACAATGGACGCCACCCCGGTGATCGAGGCCCGGACGCCGCGCGACTACAAGTCCGACATCAAGCCGGTCTGGTGTCCGGGCTGCGGCGACTACTCGGTGCTGGGCTCGATTACGACGGCGCTCGCCGAGCTGCAATTGCCGCCCGAGAACGTGGCCGTGGTCTCCGGCATCGGCTGTTCCTCGCGCATTCCCGCCTATGCGAATACCTACGGCTTCCACGGCGTCCATGGCCGCTCGCTGGCGCTCGGCACCGGCTTGAAGGTCGCCCGCCCCGATCTCACCGTGATCGTGGCCGGCGGCGACGGCGACGGCTTCTCGATCGGCGGCAACCATTTCCTGCATGCCTGCCGGCGCAACATCGACCTCACCTACATCGTCATGGACAACCGCGTCTACGGCATGACCAAGGGCCAGCCCTCGCCGACCACCGAGCCCGACTGGGGCGAGAGCGCGCTGGCGCCGGGCGGCACCGGGCTGCGGCCCTTCCATCCGCTGGTGATCGCGCTGGCCTCCGGGGCGAGCTTCGTGGCGCGCGCCTTCTCCGGCAATCTCCTGGGCACGGCGGCGATGATCGCCGCGGCGATCCGCCACGAGGGCTTCTCCTTCGTCGAGATCCTGAGCCCTTGCGTCACCTTCCGCCCCGACGAGCGCGAATGGCGGAACTACGTCCACCCGGCCTCGGTCGAGCCGACCGACGATCCGGCGCGGGCGGCGCGGCGCATCATGACCGACGACGGGTTCA
>Ga0302046_10000179_pt1 | contig 68600 bp, 63 predicted proteins | sample RVTome_11_FD_200261 | JGI IMG/M metagenome (GOLD analysis project Ga0302046, IMG submission 200261) | Soil microbial communities from uranium-contaminated site in the Upper Colorado River Basin, Wyoming, United States - RVT147D111 (version 2) ... | reverse complement strand
CGGGCAACACGGGGGTCGGGCTGGCCATCGCCGCCGCGCTCAAGGGATACGGCTGCATCTTCACCATGCCCGACAAGATGTCGCAGGAGAAGGTGCGGTTGCTCAAAGCGTTCGGCGCCGAAGTCATCGTCACCCCCACGGCGGTCCCGCCCGACCATCCCGACAATTACGTCATGACGGCGAAGCGCATCGTGAAGGAGACCCCGGGGGCGTTCCTGGCGAATCAGTTTTACAACCAGGTCAACCCGGACGCCCACTATCGCACCACCGGGCCGGAGCTGTGGGAGCAGTCGGAGGGACGGATTACGCATCTCGTCGGCGGGTCTGGAACCGGGGGCACGCTCAGCGGAGCCGGCCGGTTCCTCAAGGAGCAGAAGGCCACCGTGCGGGTGATCTCGGGCGATCCCGAAGGATCGATTTACAGCACCCACGCCCGCGGGGAGGCGGCCGCGGAGGGCCGCCCCTACAAGGTCGAGGGGATCGGCGGCGACAAGATCCCGGAAACGCTCCACTACGAGTACATCGACGAGTTCCGCACCGTGGGTGACCGCGAAGCGTTTCAAACGGCGCGCCGCCTCGCGCGCGAGGAAGGGTTGTTCGTCGGTGGGTCCACCGGCCTCATCGTGAGCGTGGCGCTCAAGCTCGCCCGCGAGGTGGACGATCCGGACGCGTTCGTGGTCGCCATGCTCTGCGACACCGGCGAGCGGTATCTGTCGAAGCTGTACAACGACGAGTGGATGCGGGAAAACCAAATGCTCGACACCGAGCGCGTGACCGCGGCGGCCCTCCTCGCGGCCAAGCCGCATCATACCCCGGATTTGGTCACCCTCTCCCCCGCGCAGACGGTGCGCCAGGCGCTGAATCTCATGGGGAGCTACGGGATCTCGCAGGCCCCCGTAGTCGAAGGCGGCGACTGCGTCGGGTCCGTCGCCGACGGGTCGCTGATGGCGCGGGCGATCTCCGACCCCAAAGCGCTCGACGTGCCGGTCCGGGAGATCATGGATCCGCCGTTCCCCGTCGTCGATGCCGCCTTCCCGCTCGATCGCTTCTCGGAGCTGCTGTCGCGCGAGACGCCGGCGGTCCTCGTGCGCCGTGACGGCAAGCTGGCCGGCATCGTGACGCGCTACGACGTGCTGCATCACATGGTCGGCATCCGCTGAGGACGACCGCGCTTCAACCGCTCCACACCCAGGGCTACCTTTCCCCCTCGCGGCGCGGGCGCGAAGCGGTCCAAGGGTGTCGCGCCGCGTCGCCAGGAGCGCAGTCCCATGCCTCGTTACCTCGTTTCGGCCGAAACCACGTTTTCCGCCGCCCATACCCTCCCGGGCGTCGAGCTGTGTGAGCGACTCCACGGACACAATTGGCGGGTGCGCCTCACGGTGACCATCGACGAGACCGCCCTCGACCCCGCGGGAATGGGTCTCGACTTCCGGATCGTGGAACAGCTGGCGCGGGACACGGTCGCCGACTTCGATCACCGTTACCTGAACGACCTCGCGCCGTTTCGGGACGCCCCGCCGACCGCGGAGCGGATCGCAAAGGTGGTGAGCGACCGCGCGGCCGACCGGCTGGGCCGGGACGGCGCCGCGGCGGCGGTCGAGGAGGTCGAGGTGTGGGAGACCTCCGCCTACCGCGTGGTGTACCGTCCTCAATGAGCGATCTCGCGGTCCTCACCGGGGGCTCGACCCCGGAGCGCGACGTGGCCCTGGCGGGGGCGGCCCAGGTGGTGCGGGCACTCCGATCCGGGGGACATCACGTCGCGGTCGTGGACACGGCCGCTGGCCACCTGACCCCCGCCGATGAGGAACGACTCTTGCGGCCGGCGGTGGGTAAGGCCCCCCCGACGCCACGAGCGCTGGGGGAGCTGGCCGCCCGGGAGGCGGACATCGACCTGGTCCGCGTGCCGGACCTCCGGAGCGCGGACCTGGTGTTCATCGTGTTGCACGGCCGGCAGGGGGAGGGCGGTGAGGTGCAGGCACTGCTCGACAGCGCGGGCGTGACCTACGCCGGCAGCGGCCCCCTGGGGAGCGGCCTGGCGATGGACAAGGACATCGCCAAGCGGCTGTTTCGGGACGCCGGCATCCCGACGCCGGCGTGGTCGGTTTGGCCGGTTTCGGCGTCCAGGATCGCGGCCCTCGGGCTGCCCCTGGTGGTCAAACCCTCCAAGACGGGATCCACCGTGGGCCTGACCGTGGTGCACGACGCACGCGACATCGAGCGGGCCGTCCGCACGGCACTGGCGTTCGACGACGAGGTGCTGCTGGAGGAGTTCGTGCCCGGCAGGGAATTCACGGTCGGCGTGCTCGGGGACGAGGCCTTGGCGGTGGGGGAGATCATCCCCAGCCACGACGTGTTCGACTATGAGTGCAAGTACACTCCCGGTCTCACCCGGGAGGTCTTCCCGGCCGACCTGCCCGTGGAGCTGTCCGACCGTCTGCGGGCGCTCGGTCGGTCGGTGCATCGGACGCTCAAGCTGCGCGACTTCTCGCGCACGGATTTCCGGGTCGGTACGGATGGGACGCCGCAGGTGCTCGAGGCCAATACCCTGCCGGGCCTGACGGCGACGAGCCTGTTCCCGCAGTCGGCGGCCGCCGTCGGCATCGCGTTCGATGCGCTCTGCGAGCGCATCTGCGAGCTGGCCTTGCGCCGCCCCGGCGCCAGGAACAAAGTCAAGGCGTAAGGGAGTAGATTGGGAGACATGCGGTCGCGGTCGCCGTTCTCGCCGACGCCCTGGGTGCGCGGGCTGATCGCCGCCAACGCGGTGGTCTACCTTCTCACGATCACCGTGTTCACGGGGCCGTGGTTCGTGGAGTTGTTCGCGTTCAGCCCCGCCCAGGCGTGGAGCCAGTGGTGGGGCGCGTTCACGTACATGTTCCTCCACGGCGGGTTCCTGCACCTCGCGTTCAATATGCTCATGCTGTTTTTCTTCGGCCCGGCCGTGGAGGAACGCATGGGCGGCGGCACGTTCGCCCTTTACTACCTCGTGTGCGGCATCGGCGGCCCCGTCTTCTCATACGCGGTGTCGCTGTTCGCGCCCGTGGCGCCGTTCGTGGGCGCGTCAGCCGCCGTGTTCGGGGTCTCGCTGGCGTTCGCCATGTACTGGCCCAACGCGCCGATCTACGTGTTCCCGATCCCCACCCCCATCCCGGCCAAATGGCTGGTTGCGTTCCTGGCGACGCTCGACCTCGTTTCGGCCATCCTCGCGGCAAACGACGGTGTGGCCCATCTCGCGCACCTCGGCGGCTTCTTGTTCGGCTTCATCTACGTGAAGGGTGAAGAGCGAGTGGCGCGGCGGGCGCAAACGGCGATGGCGCGGCGCCCCGTTCGCCGCCCCCGCGCTCGCACACTCGCTCGTGAGACCGCGGCGCGTGAAGGCGCCGCCCCCGGCCCGAGCCGCTCGGCGATCCCCAACGACGCGGTCGACCGAGTCCTGGACAAGATCTCGGCGACCGGCCTCGACAGCCTCACGCCGGAAGAGCGCCGGCTGCTCGTCGACGCCAGCCGCGAGCTCCGCAGCCGCTAGCCGGGCGGGCGGATATGGCTCCACGCCTCCTCGCGCGGCACGGCGATATCACCAAGTACGACGGCGACGCGATCGTGAACGCCGCGAACAGCCACCTCCGCCTCGGAGCCGGGGTGGCCGGCGCCATTCGCCGCGCGGGCGGCGCCGCGATCCAGCAGGAGTGCGACCGGCTCGGCCCCATTCGGGTGGGCGAAGCCGCGCTTACAAGCGCCGGCGACCTCCCGGCTCGCTGGGTGATTCATGCGGCGGCCATGGGCGACGAACCGGTCTCCGCCCGCTCGATTCGGGACAGCACGCTCGCCAGTCTGCGTCTGGCCAAGGAGCACGGCGCCCGCCGCATCGCCTTCCCGGTGCTCGGCACCGGCGTGGGCGGGTTCGATTTTCGCGAGGCCGCCGAACTGATGCGCGACGCGGTGCGCGCGTCGCCGGACGCGGCCGCGCTCGACGAGGTGGTGTTCTTCGGCTTCCTGCCCGAGCAGGCCCTCACCCTGGAGGACGTGTTGGGATAGCGACGCTGGTCCTGGCGCTGGCCGGTGTCCCCATGATCCCGGCGCCGCCGGACACGGGGCAGGTGCACGCGCGCGCCGAATCCCTGCTCACCCACGGCGAGCTCGCGGCGGCGCGCGAGTTGCTCGAGTCCCACCTGCGCGTGCACGCGCACGACGTGCGGGCGCTCGTGCTCCTCGGTCGCGTACACCTCGATTGGCCCGTGATCGGCCGGTTCAAGGCGCTCGCGCTGTTCGACCGTGCCGCGCGGCTCGCGCCGGAGGATCCGGAACCCCGCTACTGGCGCGTTGTGGTTGGACGAACGCTCGGCGGCGCGGATGGCGAGTCGATCATCCGCACCGGGCTCTTCGCCCTCTGGGAAGTGGCGCCGGGGTATCGCGACACCTGGGAGGTATGGCGTACCATCTACCGCGGCGATGGCGATAGGCGCCGCGCGGTGGACATTCTGGCGGCCCATGCGGGCGATCCCGACGCCGATCTGCGGCGCGCGGAGCTGCTGATCGAGCTGCAGCGGTACGACGACGCCGACGCGATCCTCGCCGACCTCGCGTCCCGGAATCGCGACGCGTCGGCGTGGGCGCTCTGGGCCCAGTCCGCGCTCGAGGCGGGGGACACCGAACGCGGGATGGAGCGGTACTGGGAGGCGGTGCGGCGCGCCGGGTCGGACACGACCGAGGCCTTATGGCGCCAGGTGGACGCCATCGCATCGCCCGAGGAGGAACGGGCCTACGCCACCAGCGCCCACGTCGAGCGCCCCGCCTTCTTCCGGGCGTTCTGGGCCAGCCGCGAGCCCGACCTCACCACGGCCGAGAACGAGCGCGTCGCCGAGCATTTTCGCCGCGTGCGACACGCCCGGGAGCAATATCGGCTGCTCCATCCAATGAACGCGTTTCACCGATCGCCCCTGCGCCGGGTGCTCGCCGGCAACGTGGCGCCGGAGATCGGCAGGATTGCGGCCGAGTTCGGGGCGCGCGGTGTGTATCTCGAGCACCGCTCGGCCTTCGAGGAGGCCATCCAGAGCGCCGGCTTGGGCGTTGACGTGCGCGATCTTCCGGAACCGGATTCGCTCACGCGCTATCGCCGCTTTGGACTCGACGGCCGCGGGTTGATCTACCTGCGATTCGGCAAGCCGCAGCAGACGTACGTGTCCTCCGGACTCCAGGCCGGCGAGGTGGAAGTGTGGCGCCATCTGGTCGATGGTGAGCCGGTGGTGGTCACCTTTGCGCGGGCGTCGGGCGTCTCGGGATTCGCCGACGTGCTCAGCGGTGACATGCTCGTATATCCCACCTCGCAGCGCGAGCTCCACAACAGCGCGGTGATGCTGGAGCGGGACGAGACGAGTTTCGCCGCGAAACTCCCCGTGCGCGTGTGGGTCGCCACGTTCCGGTCCGAGACTCGCCAGCGTCAAGACGTCCTGATCGGCTCCGAGCCGCGCGCCGCGGCGGCGGCGCTCTGGACGAGGGACTGGGAGCTCGCGGGCCGGCAGGATGGCGAGGCCCCCTTCATCTTCACGGTCCCGGTCGGCGACCATCACCTGGGCGTCGATGCGCGCCGCGCTGACCGGTTGGGCCGGTTGCGCGAAACGGTCACCGTCCCCTGGTACTGGGGCGAACGACTCGCGCTCTCGAGTATTCTCGTCGGCGTCGCCGCCGACACCGCGTTCGGCCGCGACGACGTGGCCCGCGCCATGCCCGCCGATTTGCGCTTCCCCGCAAACGCCGCCCTCGCTCTCTACGCGGAGATCTACAACCTCCCCGCCGACGGCACTGGTCTCGCGACGTACGAGGTCGCCTACACGTTCGAGCCGGACGGCGGCGGGCCCGGCGTGACGTTCTCGTTCGTCCGCCACCGCCCGGCCGCCCCGGTACTCGTCGAGCGCCTGATCGTCGAGCCGGGCGAGGTGCCGCGCGGGCGGTATCGTATTCGCGTCACCGTGCGAGATCGCGCGTTCGGCCACGAGGTCGAGCAGGCGCGGGTCGACGTCGAGCTGCGCTGACGTATTCATTCACAGTCGACCATCAATGTGTTTTGTACCTCGCTTTTGCGAACCGTACCCCGCCTCGAATGAGGACACGTCTGTGGCTACGAGAGGTCATGTCTTGACGGCATGATGCTTCGTCGGCCCGGCTTTGCGCCGACTGTCGCTGGGCACGTGTCTTGCACCTTCGGTCGTCTCATCCTTGGGCCACGACGAACGGAGGCTCGTTGGGATAGCTCTGTGTGGGCTGCTTCTCACCGGCGTCGCCACGGCGTTCCAGTCGTCGGCCGCCGAGCCCGCCCTGACGCGCGCGGAGTCACTCCTCGTCCGCGGCGACCTCGAGCCCGCCAGGGAGATTCTCGAGTCCTACCTGCGCGATCATGACGACAACGTGCGCGCCCTCATCCTGCTTGGCCGCGTGTACCTCGAGTGGCCGGTGATCGGGCGATTCAAGGCGCTCGGGCTGTTCACACAGGCCGGCCGCATGACTCCGGACGATCCGGAGCCGCACTACTGGGCCGTCCAGGTGGGGGCGAGGCTCGGCGGCGCTGACGGTGAGGCCATGGCGCGTGCGTCGCTCTATCGGGTGTGGGCGCGTGCGCCGGACTATCGCGACACGTGGGAGACGTGGCGGCGCCTGTATCGAGGACGCGAGCATCGTCGCGACGCGGTCGCCGTACTCGAGCGACACGTGGGCGTTCCCGTAGCCGACGTGCGCCGCGCGGAGCTGCTGATTGAGCTCGAGCAGTGCGCGGCGGCGGATTCCCTGCTCGGTGTCCTCATCACCCGAGACGTGCACAATGGGTCGCTATGGGCCCTCCGCGCCCAGGCGGCGCTGGAGGTCCAGGACACCACGCGTGGGCTCGAGCTGTATCGCGAGGCCGTGCAGCGCGCCGCCTCCGACACAGCGGGCGTGTTGTGGCAACAGATCGCGCCCATCGCCTCGCCAGCCGAGGACAGCGCCTACGCCGAAACCCCTCCGACCGGCCGGGCGCCGTTTCTGCGAGCCTTCTGGGCGCGGCGTGAACCGGACCTCACCACGCCCATGAACGAGCGGATCTTGGAGCATTTCGCCCGCATACGGCATGCGCGGGTGGAGTATCCCATCCTCCATCCCCTACGGCGGTTCCACCGTTCGCCAATCAGCCGCGCGCTCGGCGCTGTCGGCCAATCGGCGACCGTCGCCATCTCGGGGGCCGAGTTCGGCCTGCGCGGCCGCGATTCGTACGAGGACACGCTGCGCTATCGGGGCTTCGGACCGAGCGTGCTCGACGTCCACGAGCCGATCGACACGCTCACGCGGTACGCGCGCTACGGCCTGGACGGCCGGGGTCTGATGTACCTGCGATTCGGCGAGCCGTCGGACGTTGACTACGACGCCTTTGGTGGCGTCGAGATCTGGCATTACCGGCTCGGCGGCGGCTGGGCGAGCGTCACCTTCGCGAGATCAAGTGGCGACTGGGTGTTGCATCCGAGTACGCGCGGACAAGTCCTGAATACGAACGCCATGCTCCGGACCGACTCCTCGTCCTTACGCACCCAGCTCTCCATGCAGGCGTGGATCGCAACGTTCCGCGGTATCGCCTGGAACGAGCACGAGGTGCTGCTCGGCACCGAGCCGCGCCAGGCGACGGCGGCCCGCTGGGAAAATGGCGGCTGGATCGAGCGGCACACAGGCACGGCACCCTTCAGGTTTATCGTGCGGGCCGGCCACCATCAAGTTCGGGCCGACGCCCGCCGCGACGGCCGACTCGGGCGGGTCAGCCGCACGGTCGACGTCCCGTGGTACTGGGGCGACCGCCTCGCCCTGTCGAGCATCCTCGTCGGCAGGACGACCGACTCGGCGTTCAGTCGCGACGACGTCGCCGGAACGATGCCGGCGGATCTGCGTTTCCCCATTAGGGAGCCGCTCGCGCTCTACGCCGAGATCTACAACCTCCCCGCCGATGAGACGGGACGTGCGCGGTACGACGTGATCTACACCTTTGAGCCGGCGGATGACGGCGTGGCGGATGTAACGTTCTCGTTCGTACGACATCGTCGTGCCGCCCAACGAGTCGAGCAGCGACTCGTCGTCGAACCGGGCGAGCTTCCCCGTGGCCGCTACCGCATCCGGGTCACGGTTCGCGACCGCGTGCTGGGCCGCGAGGTCGAACAAACCCGCGTCGACGTCGAGCTGCGCTGACGCCGTACTTGTCAGCGATCCCGAGGCGCTCCAAATTGAAACCGCCTCCAATGCTCGTAGACCTCGTTCCCCAGTTCCTCGCCGTCCTCGACGACCGCGATCCCCCGGAAGCGTATCGCCGCTACCTCGACGAGCATGCCCCCGTTCTGCGCGCGTACTGGTACAACTACATTCTCGACCCGGACGGCCCGCACGCCGCGGAGGTCGTTCGCCGCGCCGTACAGGCCGACCGGCACGACCTACGCGCGCTGCTGAAGGAGACCGACGTGGCGGCGCTCGCCGAGGAGATGATCCGCCGGTGCGAGGACGCCCTCGAGGTCGATGAGCCGTTCGACGTGTACCTCATGATCGGCGTCGGCGGCGCGAACGCCGGGGAGCTGGTCGTCGGCGGGCGTGGGATCGCGTTCGTGTGCCTCGAGCACTTCACCGGGCGGGCGAATCCGGAATCGCTCGGCCTCGGCCTGTCACCCCAGCTGTTACGCCCGTGGATCGCGCACGAGATCGCGCACACGGTCCGGTACACGTCGCCGGCGAGCCGCAGCGAGCTGGCGCGGATCGTGCGCACCATGAACGGCTACTACGACTGCTGGGAGGCGGGAAGCCGCGCCGCCTTGCGGGAGTTGCTCGTCAACGAGGGATTGGCCGTCGCCGCGGCGCGCCAGGTCGCGCCCGGCTTCGAGCCGTGGGAGTATCTCGGCTACTCGCGCCGCGTCTACCGGCGCTTGCGCCAGCTCGAGGCGTTCCTCACACAGGCGGTCCGCCCCGAGTTGGACGAGCGCGGCCTCGGTTTTCGGCTCCGCTATTTGGCCGGAGGCGTGCCCGCCGCCCAACGGCTGGTGAGCGGCAAGGTCGTGCCGGAGCGCTCCGGATACTATCTCGGGTGGCGCATGGTCGAGCACGCCGTGGAGCGCCACGGCATCGCCGCGGCGCTCCGCACGCCCGCGGATGAGTGCGAGAGCATGGAGGAGCCCCAGGAAGGAGCGCAGACGGCGTGAGCATGAAGCGCGCGCGCAAGACCATCAAGCCCGCCGCCTCGGACGCCTCCTCGGCGGAGCGGCGTCACAACCTTCCGCTCCGCGAGGCCCTGGACGACCTCGTCGATCACGTGCGGTGGATCTCCCGCCATGTCGGCTCGCTCACCTCCGACGAAATCGGGTACGCGCAGCAACGGCTGGAATGGATGGCCGACGAGGTGTGGCGCCTCGCGGTGGAGGAGCCGGACGGCGAGCGCCACACCGGCCCGTAGCCCGTCACTTCCCCACGCAAAAGGTCGAGTATACCCGGTCGAGCACGTCATCCGCGGTCACGACACCGATCAGGTCCTCGAGCGCACTCACCGCCGCCCGCAGGTGCGTGGCGGCGACGGCACCCTCGACGCCACGGGCGCGCGTCTCCTGAAACCGCACGACTTCGTCGAGCGCCCGCCCCAGGGCGATGCGATGCCGCTCACGCGTGACGACGGGCCCGAGGTTGCCGCCTCGCGCCAGCGCTGAAAAGGCGAACTCGGCGAGGGTGCGCCGCAGCAAGCGTAATCCCCGCCCGGTCACCGCCGACACCGCGACGTCGCCGTCCGGGGCGGGCGACTCCGCGGCCACGTCCACCTTGGTCCGCACGATCACCGCCGGCGCCGTTAGCCCGTCCAGAAATCCCCGTTCCTCGCTCGACAACGGCCGGCCCGCTTCGGCGCAGAATAGCACCACGTCGGCGCCCGCGAGATAGCGCCGGCTGACCTCGATGCCGATCCGCTCCACGGGGTCGTTGCTCTCACGCAGGCCCGCGGTGTCGATCAGGCGGAACGGGAATCCCTCGCACGTCGCCGGCGCCTCGATGGCGTCCCGCGTGGTACCGGCCACCTCGGTGACGATCGCCCGTTCCTGGCCGAGGAGCGCGTTGAAGAGCGAGGACTTCCCCGTGTTCGGCCGTCCCGCCACGACCACGACCGCGCCCTCCCGGAGGCGCACGCCCTCCGTCGCAGTGTCGAGCAGCCCCTCCAGCCTCGATTGGAGCGCGTGACTCGCCTCCTCGATCCGTTCCGGTGGGACGGGACCGCTGTCCTCCTCGGGGAAATCGATCTCGTAGGAGATGAGCGCCTCGAGTTCGAGCACGTCGCCGCGCAACGCCGAGATCCGGTGCGACAACCCGCGGTCCAGCTGCCCCAGCGCGGCCTGGCGCTGGGCCGGAGCGGTGGCGTCGATCAGATCCGCGACGGCCTCCGCCTGTAGCAGATCGAGCTTGCCGTTCATTACGGCGCGCCGGGTGAACTCGCCAGGGGCCGCCTCCCGCGCCCCGGCGGCCAGGAGCGCGGCGAGCACATCGACGGGGACGAGGAGGCCGCCGTGCGTCGAGATCTCCACCAGGTCCTGCCCCGTGTATGACGCCGGCTCGGGAAACGTCAGGTACAGCGCGTCGTCGAGCAGCTCCCCACCGATGGGAGCCCGCACGCGGGCGCGACGCGCGGTCCGCACGGGCTCCACACGGAAAGGCTCGAGCACCACGCCGGCCACGTCGAACGCCCCGCGCCCCGAGAGGCGGATGAGCGCAATCGCCGAGCGCCCCGCCGGGGTCGCCGGGGCCGCGATGACGTCCGTGAGCATGGGGGAAGTTACGTCACCGTCAGCCCGTCTTGCCCAGCCGCTTCAGCCGCTCCCGGGCCACGAGCCACTGCTGGGGGATGCTGGCGATGTTGCTCACCGCATAATACAGGTTGAGTCCCGAGGAGAACCGCAGGAAGAGCAGTGTGAGGAAACCCGGCATGAAGTAGAGCATCATCTTCATCTGCGGATTGGGCGGGACGCCCATCTGGCCGATCTTCGACACCGCGAACATCGACAGCCCCATCAGGATGGGGATGATGTAGTACGGGTCCGGGCGGGACAGGTCCGGCAGCCACAAGAACGGCACGCCCCGGAACTCGATGGTCTCCCGGAACACGAAGAAGAGCGCGAACAATACCGGCATCGGGATGAGCAGCGGCAGGCATCCGCCGAGCGGATTCACCCCGTGCTCCTTGTAGAGCTTCATCATCTCCTGCTGGAGCTTTGGCGGGTCGTTCTTGTAGCGCTCCTGAATCGCCTTGATCTCTGGTTGGACGGCCTGCATCGCCACGCTGGACCGCATCGCCTTTTGGTTCAGCGGCCAGAGGACGATCCGCACGGCGATTCCGAACAGGATGAGCACCCAGCCGTATTCCAGCGACAGGGTCTCATGCATCCACAGGAGGACCTGCACGATCAGGTTGGCGAACGGCCGGATGACCGGCCGGAGGATCCACCCGTAGGGCTTGACGTCCTCGAAATCGTGTCCGATCTGCGCGAGCCGCCGGTACTCCTGGGGGCCAAGGTACACCGCGTGGCCGAAGGCTCCGCCGGGGGCCGGCAGCGACGCGACGATGTCGGCGCTGATCCCGTCCTTCCAGACGCGCGCTCCCCCGACCGCCACCGCTCCCCCGAGGCGTGGCGCGCCGTCTTCCAATATCATCACAGCCTGGACGAAGTACTTCGACTTCACCGCCACCCATTCGAACGGCCCCGCGAGCTCGCGGCGTTCCCCCGGATCGAGCGAGCGAAAGGCGAGGCTCTCGGTCTTCGAGGTCTTCGTCACGACCCCGTACTCCCGGAAGTCCTCCGTGCTGTCCGCCTCGACAAACGCGAGACGGGGCCCCAGGCCGATGAGCACGAGCCCCCGCGGCGCGATACCCCGGAACTCGCCCGCGACGTCAAACAGGTATTGATCGGGCCGGAACGTGTAGCGCAGCCGGATTTCTGCGCCGCCGCGTCGCGCCGTCCATTCCAGGGTTTCCGCGCCGTCTCGAACGTCGAGCCGCTCGACCGACGGGACGAACGTCCAGTCGCGCAACGGCAGCGTGTCGTTGCCGAAGACGAGCCGGTAATCCAGGAACCGGGATTCCGGCGGGAGCAGCTGTGCGGGGCCGGAGTCGCCCGGCGCGAACGTCTCGTATTCGAACAGTGTTGCGGCGGTTATCCTCGCACCGCGGTTCGAGAACTCGAACCGATAGATCGGTGACTCGACAGTGACTACCGTACCCGCCTGTGACGTGTCCGGCGGCGGCGCTTCGACCGTTGCAGTGTCGATTTGGGGCGGCGGCGCCACGACGTCCTCTGCAACGCCCGTGCTGTCGGCGGTCGCCGCCGTGTCCGCGGATCCGGGCGTAGCGCGCCGCGCCGCCCGCTCGGGTGCAAGGAAGATGGACGGGAGGAGAGCGACGATCAGCATGAGGCCAATCGCCAGAATGGTGCGGCGATCCATCAGGCGCGCACGCTCACGGGACCGGGTCGAAACCACCGCGCGCAAACGGATGGCAGCGCAGCAGGCGTCGCAGGCCCATCCACCCCCCCTTCACGGCGCCGTAGCGGCGCACCGCTTCCAGCGTGTAGGAGGAGCACGTCGGTGCGTACCGGCAGGGAGACGGAAACGGAGAAGCCGCCACCTGGTAGAGGCGGATCAGACCGACGATCGCGTACTGGGGGAGGCGGGCGAGCCGGAAAGCGAGCGCTGCCATTCGTCGAGATCGGTTGCGAGCGAGTGGAAGTCAACGAGATGGGCGTCGCGACGAGATCGAATCACGACATCGACGGCATCGAGGGTCGGCAGGACCCGCCGTCTGGCGATCTCGCGAAGCCGACGTCGGAGGCGGTTCCGCTGAACGATCGACGCTCCGTGCGTGGGGACGATAACGCCGAGGCGCGGGTGACCCAGCGTGTTGCTCCGCCAAGCGATGTCGAGCCGTGGCGTGCGTCGCCGTTGGCCGGTGCGGAGCACAGCCGTCAAGTCGGCCGGGCGCCTGAGGCGCCAGCGACGGGGAAGCCCCTCTCCGCTCAACCCCCTCCGTGCTTGGAGGGCAGCCGAACCGCGAGCTGCTTGCGACCCTTCTTCCGCCGACGGTTGAGGACGGCGCGTCCCCACCGCGTTTCCATCCGCGCCCGAAAGCCATGTTTCCGGATGCGCCGTTTATTGCGCGGCTTGTACGTCGGTTTCATGCCCAACCCCTCTGAGAGGGACGTAAGCTAGCCGCGCTCCGTCGGTGCGGCAAGGTTGACTTTTCCACACGCCGATACTAACATCGACCGCCCTTTCGAACCGCCTATCGCTCGCACAATCGTGTAGATGGAGCTGTCTGCTAAAGAAGCGTGGGTGCGTCTTCTGGAAGCGGCGCGGCGAGAACTTCCCGATGCAACCGTCAGAACGTGGCTGGAGCCGGCTGAGCCCATCGCCCTGAAGGAAGGGCGTCTGGTCCTCGGCGCGCCTGACCAGTTCGCCGTCGAGTGGAACGACTCAAAGCACAGCGGGCTCCTGACTCGTCTCACCAACGAGGTGCTGGGGTCGTCCCTCGAGGTGGTGTTTCGGGTCCAGGAGGAACGCGCTCGCCGACCCCAGATGGATTTCTTCGTGGCCCCCGCCGCGGGCGCGAAGCACTCACCCGCACGCACGGCGCGACCGCTCAATGAGCGGTATGCCTTCCGCACGTTCGTCATCGGCAAGTCGAACGAGTTGGCGGCCGCCGCGGCGCATGCCGTCGCGGAGGCACCCGGCAAGACGTACAACCCGCTGTTCATCTACGGGCAGACCGGCCTCGGCAAGACCCACCTCATGCAGGCGATCGCCCACGCGGTGCTCGAGCGGGATCCCGACAGCCGCGTCGTCTACATGGGTGCCGAGCAGTTCATCAACGAGGTCATCGAGAGCATCCACAGTCGGACCATGGCCGAATTCCGCCGCCGCTATCGCAGCGAGGTGGACATCTTCCTGGTGGACGACGTGCATTTCCTCGAAGGCAAGGAGATGACCCAGGAGGAGTTCTTCCACACGTTCAACGCGCTGCACGAGGCGGGGAAGCAGATCGTCCTCACGTCGGACCGGCCGCCCAAGGAGATCCCGGGGCTCGAGTCCCGCCTGGTCAGCCGGTTCGAGTGGGGGATGGTCGCGGACATCGGGCAGCCGGACCTCGAACACCGGATCGCCATTCTGCGAAAAAAGGCAGAGCAGGATCACCTCGAGCTCACGATCCCGGACGATGTCCTGCGCTTCATTGCCGAGCACGTGCGCAGCTCGGTGCGCGAGTTGGAGGGCTGCATCATCAAGCTCCTGCTCTTCGCGTCGCTCAAGCACCGCGAGGTGACCATCGACCTGGCGCGCGAGGCGCTGGCCGACAAGATCAAGCAGTCCGACGGCGGGCGCGCCGAGTCGCCCACCAGCCTCCCCACGGTCGACCGCGTCCAGGAGATCGTGGCGCGGCGATGGGGCGTCACGCCGGAGGGGCTGCGGTCCAAGGCGCGGACCAAGACGCTCACGGCGCCACGCCAGGTCGCCATGTTCCTGGCGCGCGAAGTGCTGGGCATGCAGCTCGTTGAAATCGGTCAGGCCTTCGGCGGGCGGGACCATTCGACCGTGATCCACAGCGTCGACAAAGTCCAGCGGGAGATGGCGCGCGACCGGCGGTTTCGGGATCGGGTGGAGCTCGCCAAGAAGGAGTTGGTTACGGTCGCGTGAACGCACGCGCCGCGGAACCCACACGGTGTGGATCGCGGATGTGGTTGGCTGTGCGCTACAGGGAAAAGACCGGATGATCCACGCCGCGTCCACGCTCCAGACACGGAACCCACATGAGGGTGGAGGCGCAAGCGCATGAGCGACAGGCGGTTGCCACGCTTGTCAAGGTTTGCAGACCCTCTACTAGCACTACTATAGGGATATCAGTAAAGTAGGAGTAGTATTTGTATTCCACATTCCGAGATGCCCATGAAGTTCACCATCACACGTGAGCGGTTGCACGAAGGCCTATCGGCCGTGGCGTCCAACGTGCCTACCAAGACCACGCTTCCCGTGCTGGCGAACGTGCTGTTGGAGGCCAACGGTGACGGACTGCGCCTCGCCGGCACGGATCTCGACACGGCGGTGAGCACCACGGTGCCCGCCGAGGTCGACGAGGGCGGTGCGGTGACCGTTCCGGCGCGCAAGCTCGTGGAGATCGTCCGGGAACTGCCGAATGCCGCCATTCGTGTGACCACTTCTGGCGAGCAGCGCGTGCACCTCGAATGCGGCAGGGCCAAGTTCAAGCTGCTCGGCATCCCGCGGGACGAGTTCCCGAGCTTCCCGCCGGTGAGCTTCGACGGCAGTTGGACCGTGACATCCAGCGACCTGCAGAAGCTCATACACCACGTCGCGTTCGCCGCATCGACCGAAGAGAGCCGGCCGATTCTGAACGGGGTGCTCTGGGAGCAAAAGGGCGACCGGATGCGCATGGTGGCGACGAACGGGCATCGCCTGGCCAGGATGGACATTCCGATTCTGGGCGGGGGCGCCGCCGCGGAGTTCATCGTTCCACCGAAGGCCCTCGAGCAGGTGCGGCGCCTGTTCGGGCCGTCCGACGAGGTCGAGATCGCGAAGAGCGACAATCACCTGGGGTTTCGCACCGGCTCGACCCAGGTGTTCACGCGGCTGATCGAAGGCCCATATCCGAACTACGAACAGGTCATCCCGCGGGACAACGACAAGGCGGCTACGATCGACAAGGACACGCTCGCGGGGGCGCTGCGCCGTGTGGGGGTCGTGGCGAGCGACCAGACGCATCGTGTGCGGCTCGCGTTCAGCGGCGGCGTGCTGAAGTTCAGCGTGAGCACACCCGACCTCGGCGAGGCCCACGACGAGATCGCCATCAGCTACGACGGCGACACGCTCGAGATCGGTTTCAATGCCAACTACCTACTGGAGATCCTGAAGTACATGCCCACGGACGAGGTGCGGCTCACCTTCAAGGCGCCCGAGCGGGCGGCCACCGTTGAGCCGGTGGGGTGGGACGACGCCGCCTCGTACCTGTGTCTCGTGATGCCGCTCAGGTTGGTGGACTGAACCGCGGAGGTGCTAACGCGGGGCGAGAGGCCGCGCCACGATTCCCGTCAGGCTGATCCGCTCCACTTCCACCGTCCCCATCCGTTTGGCGCCCGACACCATTGCCACGCCGCGAGTGTTCCCGCCCAGCTGAATACCCAGCGCCCACCGGTTGATTCGCACGTTGCTCGCGAGGTCCAGCGCCGAGATGGCACCGATCGGGAACCTGCCGGGCAGCGTCAGCCGCGCTCCCACGTGATACGTGACGTCTACGCCCGAGCCCGATAGATCTTCCGCGACGAACACGTCGCCTGCCAGCTCGAGAACGTTGCGGGCCGACCGCCAGCCCGCTCCCACGACCGCCGTGACCGGCAGGGTTTGGCCGCGAATGGTTGGCTTGCCGATGTGGCGCACCACGGCGGCGAGATCGACCCGCGGGAGCGGACGGTACCGCAGGCCGATGTCGAACCCCCGTTCGGTCCGGTCGCTCTCGTAAAAGGTGAACGCGGCGCCGACCGCACCTCGCCGGAAAGGCAGCGCGCCGGCGACCCGGAAGGCCTGGTTGGCGTCCTCGTTAGGGATCCGGTCCCGTTGGTACACGAACGACACGCCGCGAGACGCGAATCCGGCGGTCCACTGGCCGAGGCGCGTGCCGTCCGACAGCACGCGGTCCAGGACCAGTTCCGCCATGATGGACGCGGCGGGGACCACGGCGAGCCCCGCGGGGTTCAGCCACGTTCCGCGCACGTCTTCGGTGGTGGCGGTGAACAGATAGTCCGTGGAACGCGCGGGAATCGCCTGGCCCTCAGCGGTCGCGTGGGCCCAGGTACCACCGACCAACGCGAGGAGCACCGCGCCCCGCGCGCTAGCGAACGAGAACAAGGGTGTCCGTTCGGGTCTGAAGGATCGGAATGATGGCCCCGATCGAGGTCAAGGTGGCCGTGGACTCGAGCGTATCCACCGCGGTGAGACCCAGAAAGCGACCGTCACGACCCACGAACTGGTCGGTGTGCGATCTGCCGGATCCATCCAGGTCGTACGCCTGGCCGCTCTCCGAGCCCGTTCCGGAGAGCGTATAGTTGGAGATCGTGACGATCCGGAGTCCCCGCTCGCCCGACCACAGGCTCCACTCCACCGCCTCGTGCCGGTTGACGGATCGCACGGTCAAGTCGAGCTGGCCCGCTTGGGTGTGCGCTTCGGACGTGTCGGTCCAGGTGTCGCCGAGGCGCGCGCCGTTCGGGGGGAGGCGGGGAAAGAACTCCTTGAGACCCGTCGCCAGTTGGTGTACGAGTTCCGCCTGCGACGTATCCCCATCGAATCGGAGGACCTGGCCGGAAGGCGACATGGTGGCCGAGAAGCGCGTGCCGGCAGCCTGTGCGGCGTCTGCCATGGGCAGACCCGAGAGGAGCGGGATTGAATCGAGGATGAGCGTGACGTCCAGGGCGCCGTCAGCGGACGCCAGGCGGGCGGTGATGAAATATCCGAGGTTCAGATCCGTGGTCGTGACCTGACCATTGAATTCCTGCTGCACGTGGCGTCGGCTGACGGCGCGGTACTGCGCGTGGTACGGCTCGTACAGCAGGGTGGTGGAGAGGGGGATGGGAGCGTCGTCGTCGGGTCCGGGTCTCGCGGGCGGTCCGGCGGTGCCGCCGCATCCGGCGATCGCCACCGCGCCGAGGAGGGCGGTGGCGGCCCATGCGCTGGCGGCCGCCGGACCGCGAATCGTCACCCCGCCTCCTGTCGTGCCAGCAGCTCGGCGCGCGTCCGTCCGAAGACGGCCACCATCTCGACGCCCTGAGACGACACCTGGAGCAGTTTCCACCCCTTGCGGCGCATCTCGGAACGCCAACTGATCAGCTTCTGCCAGCGCTCGGCCGTGGTCCGAAAGACTCGCAGTTCTGCCACCTCCTCCCAGCCCTCCGGATACGGTCGATCCTCTGGAGCGTTCGCGGACTCGGACATGACGAGATGGGTCGGTGAAGGCCGGGGGTATGATACGACGCCGCGGTAGCCGAGGCCAGGGGTGGCGGTGCCGTAAGCCGAGTTCTGTTCGAGCGCGAAGCGCTCGGACGGTCATCTATCTGGGATAGCGGTCACCCGCCATCTCGAGCGGCCTACCCGCGGCTCAGGCGGTCCGGGCCGGACCTCGCCGCCTATTTGGCCTTGCTCCGGCTGGGGGTTGCCGTGCCACGACTGTTGCCAGTCGTGCGGTGAGCTCTTACCTCACCGTTTCACCCTTACCCGCCTTCACGGACGGGCGGTCTATTCTCTGTGGCCCTGTCCATCGCCTTCCGGCGCCCAGGCGTTACCTGGCAGCCTGCCCTGTGGAGCTCGGACTTTCCTCGACCCGCGCGAGGCGGGCCGCGACCGTCGCACACCACCACCCCTGCAGTTGAAGATAGCGCTGACTGGCCCCGAGCTGAAGTGCGCTCGTTGAGACGGCGTTGAGGCCCCGGCCCTAACGTCGGCCGTGCCCAGGAGCTTCGCCATGCGCTCGATCAACTCGCTCGCGACCGTCGCCACCCTGCTGGAGTCCGACGAACGTACCCGCTTCGATGCCGCCGTCGGCGGGCGGTTCGCGGCGTTGCATGCGCGGACCGTGAACGAAGTGCTGCAGGCGGTCCGGGAGCGGCCTGTGCACGCCGTGCTCGTCTCGCCCCGCTGCGTGGCCCGCGAGCAACTGTCGGAAGTGGCGCGACTGGTCAGCGGCTTTCCCGGCGTACCCACCGTGGCCGTCCTCTCGGAGCACGATCCCTCGACGAGCGAACGGCTGCTCGATCTGGGAGCGCACGGAGTGCGTACGCTGTTCGACCTGAGTGCCCGCGACGGATGGCGCCGGCTCCGGGACCTCGTGTCGCATCCGGCGACGCCCACGATTGCCCGTATCCTTGAGCGGGTTCTCCCCGCGCTGGACGACGCGACGCCGAGCTCCCGGCAGTTTTTTGAGATCCTCGTGCGCGTAGGCCCTTCCACCACCACGGTGCGCACGCTGGCACGACGGGTGGGAGTGCCTCCAAGCACGTTCATGTCGCGGTTCTTTCGCGGCGGGTTTCCGTCCCCTAAACGCTACCTGGCGGCGATCCGGCTGGTCTATGCGGCTGGTCTCCTCGAATCGCCGGGGCTCTCCGTCGCCGACGCGGCGTACCGGCTCGACTACTCGTCGCCTCAGAGCTTCGGCCGGCACCTGCGCGCGGCCCTCGGCGTCACGGCCACGGAGTTCCGGCGCCGCTATCCCCTCAACGCGGCGCTCGACGACTTCGTCGCCCGGATGATCGTTCCCTTCCGGATGCGGCTTCGCACGTTTCATCCCTTGGATCACGGGGTGGACGAGCCCGGACGGCACTAGCGAGTCGGGTCCGGGAGGGAACGATCAATGGCCCGGCGCGGTCGGTGCGAAGTCTGGGCCCGCCCCGTTGCCCGCGAGCCGATCCGCGGCGGCGAGCAGCCGGGTTGCCGCCTCCGCCACGGCGATCGCCCTCTGCGTCAGCTCCACGATGGCCTGGGCCTGAGACTCCGCACCGACGACCGCGCCGTCGGCGTCCGTGGATGCGTGCGCGCTGATCTCCGCGGACCGCGCGAGATCGGTTGCGAGCGCCCCCAGCCGGGCTACCTGCTCGCGCGCCAGGCGGATCGCGACGGTGACCCGCTCGGTGGCGTCCGCGGCGCCGGTATGGATGGCGTCGAGACTGCGACGGGCATCGCCGGCGACCTCGCCGACGCTCTGGACCTGCTCGGCGCCCGCTCCCATGGCCGCGGCGACGGCCTCGATGCCGGCGCGCACCTCGGCGATCACCTCGGTCACGTCCCGCGCGGAGCGGGAGGCTTCCCCGGCCAGCCCACGGACTTCGTGCGCGACCGCCGCGAACCCCGCGCCGTGCTCTTCGGCGCGCGCCGCCTCGATCGCGGCGTTCAGCGCCAGAAGATGTGTCTGGCGCGCGATCCGCCCGATGGATTGTGCGAAGGCAACGATGCGCTCCGACAGGTCGCTGAGGTCCTTCACGGCCGCCATCGTGTTCCGGATTTCCTCGCCGATGGCGCCGAGCGCGTCGCTCGCGCGGGTGGCTCGCTCACGGCCACGCTCGGCGACGTCGCGTAAGCGGCGTGTCTCCCCCTCGATCTCCTCCGCCTGGTGCCGGAGATCGTCGGCATCGGTGGCCGCGCGCGCGCTCGTCTGCCGGCCGCCTTCGGCCGCCGCCCGCTGCTTGCCGATCCCCGACGCCAGTGTGGCCGCCGTCTCGGCCACTTGCTCGCTCCGGTCGCGCATCCGATCGGAAACCGCGGCGAGCGCCCCCGCCGAACGCGCCACGGCTGCCGCGTCGTGTCGCAAGGCGTCGAGGGCGGCCCGGGTCTCCGTGAGGAACCCGCGGAGGACCCGTCCGAGCGCGCCCGCCTCATCGACCGGTCCGTCCGGGATGTCGACCCCCGCGCGGCTCGCGCTCGTGGACTCGACCGCGGATCGGAAGAGCATCAACCGGCGCGCGGCGCCGTGGAGGTCCCGCGTCACGAAGAGCCCGGCCGCCAAGAGGAACGCGGCCTCCACCAACTGGGCCAGGCCGAGCGACGCCGGCGGGAAGAACGCCAAGCGGTGCAGCACGGCGACCGCCAGGTACACGGCTGTGGCGCCGACGGCCGCCACCGGCCCAACCGGACGACTGTCGTTGACGACGTAGGGGAGGATGACCGCGAGCATCAGGACCGACAGGCCCGTGGGGCTGTACAGGGCGCCGAAGATGCCCACGAGGAGCGCATCGAAGATGGCCAGCGCGGGCACGTCCAGCACGTCGTGCCACCGGCGATAGGCCACCCCAAACGTGACGATCGCCATGGCGGCCCCGCCGGCAGTGAAGGCGATGGCCAGGAGCGACGCCGGCGCGAATCCGCCCAGACGTCCCATAACGAGAAAGGTGGTCGCGAATCCGAGGATGACCCAGCGCCGTCGCACGCCGCGTTGGTAGGCGTCGAGGCTGCGCGGGCCGAGTGGCGGTGGACGCTCCATGGTCACGTAGCGGCGTCGTGTCGGACGCCCAGCTCCTCGGCGGCGACCAAGGCGCGCAGCTCGTAGCCGGCCTGGGCGACGGCATCACGCCCGCCTTCGTTGCGGTCGACCACGGCGAGCACGCCGAGAACGCGAGCTCCCTCGCGGGCCAGGACCTCCGCCGCTTGAAGGGCGGACGCGCCCGTCGTCAGCACGTCCTCAACCACCACCACGCGCGCACCGGGCGTGAAGCATCCCTCGATCAGTCGTGCGGCGCCGTGGTCCTTCGGTGCTTTGCGGATCGTGAACGCATCGATCGGCGGCGGCGCGTTGCGGCTGGTCAGCGCGACGGCATACGCGACCGGATCGGCGCCCAGGGTGAGGCCGCCGACCAGCTGCGCGTCCCATCCCGCTTCCCGAATAGCCGTCAGGCCGAGCCGGCCCACGAGGTCGAGGCCACGCGCGCTCATCGTCGTACGTCGGGCATCGATGTAGTAGCTGGAGGTCCGAGCGGACGCCAGCGTGAACGTGCCGGTTTGGAGCGAGCGGTCGGTCAGCAGGGTGATGAGCTCCGCGCGGGCAGTGCTCATGACGGGTTCCTATAGTAGTAGCTCATACAACTCACATAGCTCAATCCGGCTTTCGTCCTTCCAGGAAGGACTTCAAGGTGCCAAACATCCCGCGCCGCTCCTTGAGTTCTTCATCCGGGCCATCTGCCGCTTCCCGGACCTCCCGGGCGAACTCCCGCACGTCCGCCTGGCGGTCCTTCGGATCCCGGGAGAGTCCGCGCATCACGGCGGCCTCGAGCCGGTTGGGGAAACGGACGCCCTTCACGGCCTGATTCAGAGGCGTGGGCGGCTCGGTGAGCAGCTGCTGAAACAGCTCCCGCGGCGAGCGCCCCGAATGGGGGTGAACCCCCGTCAGCAGGTAGTAGGTGATCGTGGCCAAGCTGTAGATGTCGGCGGCCTCGTCCACCAACTCGCCGGACAGCGCCTCGGGGGCGACGTACTGGAGGGTGCCAACGAAGAATCCTGTGCGGGTGAGGCGCTGCGATGGATCGGCCTGCGCATCCCGCGCGATCCCGAAGTCCAGCAGCTTCACCTTCCGCGTCTCCGGATCGTAGATCGCGTTCTCGGGCTTGAGGTCCCGATGAATGATCCCCACGGCGTGCGCCGCCGCGAGCCCGTCGGCGAGCTGGCTCACGATGTTGGCCACCAACGGAGGAGCCAGCCGCCCCGAGCGGTGTACGAACCTCGACAGTGGCTCGCCGTCGGCCCACTCGAGTGCGAGGTAATAGAGGTCTTCTTCCTCCCCGTATTCGTACGTGCGCACGACCGACGGGTGGGTGACGCGGCTACCATACCCCGCCTCGCGCAGAAAACGCTGTACCGCGGTCGGGTCGCTGCGCAGTCGCTCACGGAGGACCTTGACCGCGCACGCGCCGTGGTCGGCACGCTCGGCGCGATAGACCGTGGCGGTGCCGCCCTCTCCAACGCGATCGAGCAGTCGGTAGCCGGCGACGGTCCGACCGGCGAGATTCTCTTGTGGCATGCGTCGGCGAATGTAAGCGCCGTCCGTGAACGTCGGCAAGTCGATCGAGATCGAGGGGACGTGCGCGCATGAGGCATCCGAGGGCACGTATCGCGGAATCGGCCGCCGTGGTGGTCTGCGTATTGCTGGTAGGATGCGGTACGTGGCATCGCGTCGGATCGGGCGGCGACGCGCCCGATCCCGAGGTCGTCGTGCCGCGCCTGTTCGATGCGGTCTCGCTCTACCGCGACATGGGGCTCCTCGTGTCCGACGCGAAGGTTCCGTTCGTGGCGTCGCTCAACTTCCTCACCGGACCGACGGCGGACAGCACGATGGGGGTGCTCGCGCTCTCGATCGCTTCCGACGCGCTGTCGTTCCAGCGTTCGGACAGTGTGTACGAGGCGCAGTATCGCGTGGAAGCCGTGTTTCGGCGGGGGGAAGCCGTGCTGCAACGCTTCACCAGCGATCAGACGGTTCACGTGGAGAACTATCGCGAGACCCGGCGGGGCGACGAGCGCGTGATCTACCAGCAGGCGTTCCACGTCTCCCCCGGAAGGGTCGTAGCCGCGGTGTCGGTGACCGATGGCCTTGCCTCCCGAACGGGTGCGGTCGAGGACACGCTCGTCGTCCCGCGGTACGGCGCGGGCCCGGCCGTCGCCGCCCCGGTGCCCATCGTGGGCGGCGTCGCGCGCCATGACCGCGCCGCCCTGCCGGACTTCGTGGTGAGTCCGCGGGCCACGGTTCCGTACGGCGTCGACACGGTGCGCGTCTACCTGGAGGCGTACGGCGTGCCCGACGGGACCCCCGTTGTCCTGCGGGCGCTCGCCGCCGAAGCCGACGAGGAGAGCGAGGTGTGGCGCGACACGGTCCGGCTGGGCGGGTCGAGCGAGCTCGTGTCGGGCATGATCGGTATTGGGTCGGAGGCGCTTCCCGTGGGCGAGCTGCGCCTCGAGGCGGCCGTGGCCGGCGTCGGCCAGGCGGGCGCGCCGCTGCTGATCAGCTTCTCCGACCGGTGGGCGCTCGCGAACTTTGGGCAAGTGGTCTCGCTCCTGCGGTACATCGGCCACGAGGCGGCCCTGCGTCGCCTGCGCGACGCGGCGCCCGAAGAGCGCCCCGGTCTGTGGGCGGCGTTCTGGGAGGCAACCGACCCCGCTCCCTGGACCACGGAGCACGAGGCCTTCGACGAGTATTTCGGGCGCGTGCAAGAGGCCAACGAACGGTTCCACGAAGGCGCCGATCCCGGATGGCTCACGGACCGCGGTGAGGTGTTCATCACGCTCGGCGAGCCGTCCGACGTGCTCGATCGCAGCTCCGACCTTCAGAGCCCGCGCGCGCGCTGGATTCGCTGGGAGTACACCGCCGAGCGCGTCGTGCTCGACTTCATCGACGAGAACGGATTCGGCGTCTTCGTGCTGACGGGAGCGTCGCGCGCCACGTATCAAGAGCTCCTCCAACGGTTGCGACGCGGTGCCTGATACCGCTTGGCGAATCGGGTTCGCGCTCGCCGCGATCCTCGCGGTTCCGAGTACCGCGTCGTCACCGACCTCGAACGGGGCGGTGCAGGCGGAGGTCTTGGAGCAGCCGTGGCATGTCCTCGAGCGCCTGCGCCCCGCCCTCGACGCGGGTGACGCCGGTACCGCGGATCTGCTCCGTGCCGCGGACGCGGAGCTCCGTCTCGGCAGGCCCGAGCGGTCACGGCGACTACTCGAGACCCTCGCCGCCAGCGACTCTTCCTCGCTGACCAGCCCCGCCGCGCTGCGCCTGTTCGCAGAGAGCGATCTGGCGGCCGGGCGCCCCGGGCAAGCGGCGCTCGTGTTCGCCAACGCCGCGCGCGCCGCGCGGGGGCGCGAAAAGGGCATCCTGCTCGCGCGCGCCGCGGACGGGCACGAGCGGGCGGGGCTCGACCGGAGGGCGGCCACCTACTACCGGTCGGCGGCCCTGCTGCTTCCGGAGATCGCCGGATGGCTGGCCGTGCGCGAGGCCGGGGTGACCACCGACCCGGTGCGTGCCGAAGCGCTCCTCACCGCCGCGCCCCCCGCCGCCGCCACGCTCGCCGCCCGGGCGCGCGCCGCGACGCTGCTCGCCGCCGGCGAGATCAGGCGGGCGGCGGCCGTCATGCGGGAGGCGGGTGACGACTCCGCGGCGATCGCCCTCTCGCTCGCCGGGGGCGACTCGAGCGCCGCGCGGCGCTACGCCGCACGCGCGCTGCAGGACGGGGCGGCTCCGGGCGTTCGCCTCGCGCTCGCGGTACCCGGCCTCCTCCACGACGATTCGGTCGATCGTTTGAGCCTGGCGCGGGCGCACAGGGCGCACGGCGACCCGCGCGAGGCCGTCCGCCTGATCGAGCTCGCTGTGGCCGAGGGCGACACGTCCCCCGCCACCATCAAGCTCCTGGGGGACGCGCGCAGTGCGGTTGGCCAGCGCGCGGAGGCGCTCTCGGCGTATGCCCGGGCGGCGGCGCGCGGTGGCGTTGACGCCGGCGACGCGGTCTACGCTCGGGCCAGACTCCTCATGCGCATGGGGCGGCGCGAGGAAGGGTGGAATGCGCTGCTCGCATTCGCCGAGACCCATGCCGACCATCCGCGGGCTGCTCTCGCGGTGTACCTCGTGGCCGATGCGCGCCAGGATCAGCGGCGTCGCCGCGAAGCGGAAGCACTCTACGCGTCGATTGCGGCACGCTGGCCCACCGAGGAATACGCGGGGCGCGCCCGCTTGCGCCTCGCCGAGCTCGCGGTCGCGAAGGGCGATCCTGCGGGGGCGCGACAATGGTATCAGGACGAGATCGCGGCACGGGGACCGCATCGGCGCGCCGCGCAGTACTTCCTCGGTGCCGCGCTCGCCGAGGCCGGCGACAGCGCGGCCGCGCTGCGCGCATGGCGCGCGCTGGCATACGAGGATTCGATCGGCTACTACGGAACGGTGACGCGCACGCTCCTCGGCCTGCCGCTGCCAGTGTTGTCGGGGCGCGCATCTCGAGCGCTACCGGGCTCCGCCCTTGCCGTGTCGCTCGACCGTTTGGACCTGCTCGTGCAGGCGCTTCCCGGCGAGGAGGCCGAGGCCCTCGCGGCGTTCCTCGCCCACCAAGAGCGGCCCGTCCAGGAGCAACTCGCGCTGGCCCACGCGCTCAACGAACGCGGATTCATGGTCCGCGGTGTCGCGCTCGGGTGGCGCGCGGCGGAGCGTCACACTTTGCACGATCGCGACGTCCTCGAGGCGGTGTTCCCGTGGCCGTTCCGGGGCGTCGTGCGAGCCGAGGCGCGAAAGCTCGGGCTCGACCCGTACCTCCTGGCCGCCGTCATCCGGCAGGAGTCGATGTTCCGCCCGGACGTCACATCGCGGGCGGGCGCGCGCGGACTGATGCAGCTGATGCCCGGCACCGCGGCCCAGACGGCGAGCCGGCTCGGCGTGGCCTGGGACGAGGGCCTCCTCGCTGTCGCCGATGCGAACCTGCACATCGGCGCCGCCTACCTCGGGGCACTCCTCCGCCAGTACGACGGTGAGGTCGTGCCGGCCCTCGCCGCGTACAACGCGGGCGGCCGTCCGGTGGCCCGGTGGCTTCGGTATCCGGAAGCGAGCGATCCCGCCCGCTTCGTGGAGCGCATCCCGTACGTCGAGACGCGCGGGTACCTGCGCAGCGTGCTGCGCAATCGAGCCCTGTACGCCGCGCTCTATCCCGGTGGCGCCGAGCCGTCGGCAGGAGCGCCGTGACCGGGACGGCGCTCCGGCGGGCGATCCACGCCGCGTCGGGTGCCGTCCTCCTGCTGATCTACGTCGCGCCGCCGGTCGTCTATCGGTCGCTCATCGTCGGCGCCACGGTCGCCGCGCTGGGGGTGGACCTCGTGCGCATCGGGAAGCCGGCCGTTCACGAGGTCCTGTTCCGGGCGCTGCCGGTATTCCGCCCGTCGGAGCGGTATAGGCTGAGCGGGGCGTCCTGGCTGATGCTCGGGTACACCGCCGCGGTTCTGCTCCCATCGCGCGCGGCGGCGGCCGGCATCCTGGTGGGGGCGCTGGCGGATCCGGCGGCCGCGATGGTCGGTGAGCGCCTTGGCGGCAGCCGCGCAAAGTCGTGGTCCGGGACGCTCGCGGCGCTCGTGACCGGGTGCGCGGCGCTGGCGGCCTCCGGCTTTCCCATCCATGTCGTCGTCGTCGCCAGCGCGGTGGGCGCCGCGGCCGAGCGCTGGTCCGGACCGGTCGACGACAACTTGGTGGTGGCTCCGGTGGTCGGCGCAACGGTCGTCCTGTTGGCCTAGCTATCTTCCCCCGCATGTTTCTCTCCGACCCACCGACGCTCTACCTCGTGGATGGATACGCCCTGATTTACCGGGCGTTTTTCGCGATGATCGGTCGGCCGCTGCGGACGAGTCGCGGCGAGAACACGTCCGCGGTCTGGGGCGTCGCGAATTTCCTCCAGCGGCTCTTCACGGAGTACAGACCGACGCACGTGGCGTGGGTCCACGACGCGGGCTCGTCGTTTCGCTCCGAGGTCTATCCGGAGTACAAGGCGACGCGCGAGAAGCTCGACGAGGAGCTGCAGCAGGATTTCGATCGCTCGCTGGATCGGGTGGAAGCGCTGCTCGAGGCGTACCGCGTGCCTTTGGTGGCGGTGGACGGCTATGAGGCCGACGACGTGATCGGCACCCTCGCCTCCCGCGCCGCCGCCGCCGGCATGAAGGTCGTGATTGTGTCGGGCGACAAGGATTTCTACCAGCTCATCGCCGCGAACGTGGCCCTGCTCAATCCCGGCCGGGGCGGCCCGGCCGGCGTGGAAGAGCATCTGGTGGACATGTCCAACGCGTCCGAACGCCTGGGCGTGCCGCCCGATCGGGTCGTCGACTACCTCGCGCTCGTGGGCGACAGCTCCGACAACGTGCCCGGCGTGCGCGGCGTGGGCGACAAGACCGCGCGGAAGCTGATCGAGGAATACGGCGACCTGGAGACCATCCTGTCGCACGCCGCCGAGATGCCCGGCAAGCGAGTGCGCGAGGCGCTGGTGGAACGGGCGGAGGCCGCGCGACTCAGCCGCGACCTGGTCACCATACGGCGCGACGTGCCCGTGGCGCTCGAGTTCGACACGCTGCACGTGCGGGAGATCGACATCGAGGCCGTTCGGCGGCTCTACACCGACCTCGAGTTCCACACCCTCCTCCCGAAGCTCGATTCCGGACCACCGCCGGAGGCGATGACGGCAGCCGCGTATGGTCTACTGACGCGGGCCGGAGACCTTCCGGCCATCGTCGAGGCCGCGCGGCAAGCCGAAGCCGTGGCGCTGCGCGTCGAAACGGACGGCGCGAATCCGCGGCGCGCGCCGCTCGTCGGCCTAACGCTCGCCACGCGGCCGGGGCAGGCATGGTATCTGCCGCTGGGGCATCGCCCACCGGAAGGGGAGCTGGCGCCCGAGTGGGAGGTCGTGAATGTCCCGGGGCTCGACGCGCCCGAGATGGCGCCCTTGGCCGACTTGTTGCGCGATCCTGCGGTGCCGAAGGTGGGGCACGGCGTAAAGCGCGATCAGCTCGCCCTTCGCCGCGCGGGGGTCGAGTTGGCCGGCGTCGTGTTCGACACTGAGCTCGCCAGCTTCCTGCTGGATCCCGGCCGCCGCACCCACGAGCTGGACGTGCTGGCGCCCGAGCACCTGCGCATGACCCTGATGCCATTGGAGGCCCTGCGTGGCAAGGGTCGGTCGGTCCGCCCTCTCGCGGAGGCGTCGCCGGCGCGAGCCATGGAATTCTCGGCGGCCCGCGGCGACGCGATTCTCGGATTGCTGGCCTACTTCCGGCAGCAACTCGACGCGTTCGGATTGACCCGCCTTCTCCAGGAGGTCGAGTTGCCCCTCACACGCGTGTTGGCCGATATGGAGTGGCGCGGGATCGCGATCGATCCCGACTGGTTCCGCCGGCTTTCCCGCGAGTTCGGCGCCGAGTTGCAGCAGATCGAGCAAGCGATCTACCGCGAGGCGGGAACGGACCTCAACATCAACAGCACACCCCAGCTCCGGCACGTCCTGTTCGAGAAGCTGAATTTGCCGGTCGTGAAGAAGACGAAAACGGGCCCTTCGACGGATGCGGAGGTACTCGCCCAGCTCGCTGGCCTGGGCTTCGAGGTACCGCGACTCCTGCTCGAGTATCGCGAGTTGAGCAAGCTCCGCTCCACGTACGTGGACGTGCTGCCGTCGAGCGTGGACCCGCACACCGGGCGGATCCACACCACGTTCCATCAGACCGGGGCGCAGACCGGCCGGCTGTCGTCGTCCGATCCCAATCTCCAGAACATCCCGGTGCGGACGCGACGGGGCGAGCGGATTCGACGCGGGTTCGTCCCCGGGCCCGGCAATCTGTTCGTGATCGCCGACTATTCGCAGATCGAGCTGCGGGTCCTCGCACATCTGTCGGACGACGAGGCCTTCATTGGCGCCTTTGGACGCGGCGGCGACATTCACCGGGAGACTGCGGCCATCATCTTCGGCGTGCCGGTGGACGAGGTAACACCGGACATGCGCGCCCGCGCGAAGACGATCAATTTCGCCACGATCTACGGGCAGGGGCCGTTTGCGCTCAGCCGGCAGCTCGGGATCACGCAGGAGGACGCGCGGGACTTCATTCGCCTCTACTTCGAGCGGTTCGCGGGCGTCCGCCGGTTCCTCGACGCCACCGTCGAGCAGGCGAAGCGAATGGGCTACGTCGAGACGATCTTCGGCCGGCGCCGCTATATCCCCGAATTGAAGGACCGCAGCCACAGCATCCGTGCGTTCGGTGAGCGAACCGCCATGAACTCCCCCATGCAAGGCTCGGCCGCGGATATCATCAAGGTGGCGATGATCCGCCTGCACGCCGAGCTGCTGACCGCCGGGCTATCGGGCGGCGTGCTCTTGCAGGTGCATGACGAGCTCGTGGTCGAGGCCCCCGAATCCGAGGTGGAGCAGACCGTGGCGATGGCCCGGGCGGCCATGGAGGGGGCGGCATCGCTGCGCGTTCCGCTCGTGGTGGACATCGGGACGGGGTCCAGCTGGTTGGAGGCCAAGCGGTGATGGGTTGCCGCGCTTCCCGGCCTCGTTCATCTTAGTCGTATGCGGCCCGGTGCACGTTCCCCAACCGGCCGGCGGACGCCCCGTGGATACACGTTCGTCGAGCTGATGATGGTGGTGACGATCCTCGGTCTGTTGGCCTCGATCGCCGTCAACCGGCTCACGAGCTCGCGCGACCGCTCCTTCGTCACGGTGATGAAGTCCGACCTGCGCAACTTCGCCGTGGCGCAGGAGTCCTACTTCTACGACTACAGCGTGTACACCGGCGACCTCGCGGCGCTCGAAGCTCGGGGCTTCCAGCTGAGCCCGGGCGATTCGCTCGCGATCAACGAGGCTACCGTGCTGGGCTGGTCGGCCACCACGCAGCACATGAACACGACCGTCCGGTGTTACGTGTTCGTGCAGGGCGCCGCTCCAGTGGGAACGGCTACGAAAGAGGGCCACATCAGTTGCGGCTGAGGTGACCCTTTCCCAGCTCTCGTGGCGGGAGTTCGAGCGTCGGCGCGACGGCATGGCGCACGCGCTGAGCGGGGGGCTGTGGCTTCACCGATTCCTCCTCGACGGCCAGCCATGGGCGCATCTCGTATCATCCAACCGCGACGCGTTGCTGCGGGCCGGGACCGTGTTGGGGATGCGCCCGGAGTGGCTGCAATACAAGCCGCTGAAGCGGCTCGACACGCGGGAGCGCGTGGACGCCTGGCACTGGGACCTCAGGGGACAGCGCTTGGAGACGGCCGTCCGCCTCGCCGCTCCCCCGGTTCCTCGATGCTCCCCTCTGCGTCGCTGACGGCCGCCTCCGCAGCCGTTGCCGGCGCGAGGCGCACGCCCGGCCACCAGTTCCATCGCCCGGCGATGTGCATGATCGCGGGAACCAGCACCATGCGGATGAGCGTCGCGTCGAGGAGCACCGCCACCCCCAGCGCAAAGCCCATGAACTGCGCCACCAGCACCCGCGAGAAGGTGAATGCCCAGAACACGATGATCATGATGGCCGCCGCGCTGGTGATCACCGACGCCGTCGCCGTCAGCCCTTCCATGGTCGCCTGATCGTTCCGCTTGGAGCGGTCGAACGCCTCCTTGATCCGCGAGAGCAGGAACACCTCGTAGTCCATGCTGAGCCCGAACACGATCGCGAACACGAACACCGGGACGACGACGTAGATCGCCTCGGTCGGGCCCTCCACGCCGAAGAGTCCGGACCCCCAACCGTACTGGAAGACGAGGACGGTGACGCCGAACGTCCCGGCGACGGATAGGCAGTTCATGACGACGGCCTTGAGCGGGACGAGGATCGATCGAAACGCCACGAACAGCATGACGGCGGTCGTGATCAATACCAGCGCGATCACCAACGGAAACTGCCGGAGCAGGTTGTCCTGAAGGTCCACGCTGGAGGCCGCGAACCCCCCGACTACCACCCGCACCGAGTCGAGGCCCGACACGCCCGCGTCGGCGATGCGGCGGATGCGCCGGATCGACGCCATGGAGCCCGTGAGAGAGGCCGTGTCGGCGAGCAACACGTCCATCAAGGCGGTCCCGGCGTTGGGCGATAGATACGCGTCGTAGAACTCGGGGGCGCGGGCGCGTGCCTCCTCGACGTCCGCGTACATCATGGTGTAGCGCAGCATGGACATGCCCGGTCGGATATCGACAGGGCTGCGCACCTGGGCAACCCGCGGATCCGCCTGAATCGAATCCGAGAGCCGTTTGAACCCCCTGATGAAACGGGCGCCGACGATCTTCTCGCCCGCCGGTGCCTGCACGACCACGCGGATGGGCTGGAGCGCCCCGCGCGCGCCGATCCGGTCGAGCGCCTGCACTCCCAGATTCGACTCGGTCTTCGCCGGGAACCAGCCCGACCGCGGGAGGCCAATCTGGATCTGTGTCACCGGGAGGGTGATCAGGGCCACCAGCGAGCCGCCGAGCACGATCGCCCGCCACGGATGCTTGCCGAGCCACCGGGCCCACCGCTCCCACCCTGTGGGCTGGTGGTACCACGACAGCCGCTTTGCCAACCATTTGGGCCGATCGATCGTCCGTCCAAGCAGCGACAGCCCGGCGGGCAGCAGCGTGACGGCGAGCAGAACGGCAACCGCCACGACGTACAGACCGCCCAAACCGACGGATCGCGTCTCGGTGATGGGCGTGACCAGCAGGGACGCGAACCCCACCATCACGGTGAGCCCGCTGGTCACGACCGCCCGCCCCGCGGTGGAGATCGTGCGCTCCGCCGCCTCGCGGTGGCCGCGGCCGCGGTTTAGCTCCTCGCGAAACCGGGTTACCACCAGGAGCGAATAGTCGATCCCCACGCCCAACCCGACCATCGTGATGATGGTCAGGACGAACACCGACATTGGATAGACCGCGGCCGTCACGTACACCATCGCGAGGGCGCAGGTGATGGCAAACACCCCCACCACGAGGGGCAGCACCGCCGCCACCAGCGCACCGAACGCCAGGATCAGCACGACCGCCGTGAACGGCAGCGCGTGTCGCTCGCTGCGCTCCGCGTCGTGTTTGCTCACCGTGCGGACGTCGTAGTCCAGCGCCGGTCCGCCCGTGACGTGGACCTCGTAAGGCGCCGCCCAGCCCAATCGCGCCTCCGTCCGGTGGATGGCCTCCCGGAACGCCGGCACGTAGTCGGTGGCCCTCGTTCCGGACTCAGCTTCGACCGTGGCGAGGAAAAACGTGGTGCGGTGGTCGGGGCTGACGAGGTTGGTGTCGGCGTTGTCGAGAAAGGAGTAGACGCGCGTAATGTACGGCTCGGCGAGGGCCGTACGGGTCAGCGAGTCGAGCAGCGTGCGGTGGGGGGGGCTGTCGACGGGCACCGGCCCGCTCACGGTGACCGCGAAGAATTCCGCGACCGGGCTGGCGAATTCGTCCCGGACTAGGCGGTCCGCCATCTCGGAGTCAGAGTCGTACAGAGAGTGTCCCTGCACGTGAAGCACCTCGTCCACCCGTGACGCACGAGGGATCGCCAGCACGGCCACCAGGATCCAGAACCCGATGACCGGATACCGAAGCTTGATGATGGCCCGGCCTGGGGGAGTGATCACCGGCAACCCCGCCCGCGGCCTGTTGGCCCGAATTCTGCGTGACTAGGCGTTCGAACTGCCACTGGAATGGGCGCGCATCGGTCGGTTAGGAGATCGGTCAAATGCCTCAAATGATAGAGTTTAAACGCTCCCGATGCCAGGCGTAACGCGTTTCCGGACCCTCCGGACCGGCTCGCGGCGCACGCTCATGCAGAGCGCCATGATCCTGGTGGTTGTCCTCTTTGTTGGAGCGGCGGCAATTGTCGTCGGATCCCTGGTCTATGAGGGCATTTTCTTCCGCGGGCCCGCCGGGCAGGTGACCGTCGGCGGTACGGTACACCTGGATAGCGCACGAGCTCGCCGTGAGAGAATTCTCAAGGAAATTGAGGCACACGACACATACATCCCCGCGATGCTCGCCGAGAGCGACTCGATGCTGCGCCGCTGGCACGAGCGTGCGGAAAACCCAGTCACCGTCTGGCTCGAGGAGGACGTCGCGCACATCCCCGGGTTCAGCACCGACCACGCCCAGGCCGTCCGGAACGCGTTCGCGCGTTGGCAGCGGGTCGGGGACGTGCCGGTGACGTTCCGCTTCGACCGCGACTCCTCGCGGGCCGACGTCCTCGTGCGCTGGATCGAGCGGTTCCCGCTTCGCCGCGCCGGCCAGGCGGACGTGGTGTGGAACCGCCGTGGGTGGCTGATTCGAGGCGGCGTGACGCTCGCGACGCACAGCGCCGACGGTCGCCCGCTGTCACCCGAAGCGGTCTATACCGTCGCGCTGCACGAAATCGGCCACCTCATCGGACTGGGCCATTCGGACGCCGTGGACGACGTGATGTATCCGTCCACTTCGGTCCACGACCTCACGCTCCGGGACCGCCGGAGCGCGCAGCTCCTCTATTTGCTTCCGCCGGGATCGCTCCGCGTGCCGGTGAGGCTCGCCCGGTAGTCCGTCCCGCTCGAATCGATCGCCCGCACCAACGACAACGCAAACTCGGCGTACCGCCGGAGACCACCGAACGGGAAGTCTTCGGCCCACTCGTCGTCGGGTTCGTGATACCGGTCCCAACGGCGCCGCAGCGCGTCTGAGCTGTCGGCCGTGAGCCCCTCGTACGGTCCCGCGCCAGGGATGATGAATACCGCCGGTACCCCCTCCCTGATGAACGGGAAGTAGTCGGAGTTGGGTCGCGGCGGCGACGTCGTGGCGGTCCAGCCGCGTGCGGCGGCTATGGCCAGCGCCGTGGCCCCGAGCCCCGAAGAATCGACGCCCGCCAGGCGCCACGTCACCGGTGGAGCCGGCGGCGCGCCGGCATCGAGGTTGATCACCGCCCGCACCTGATAGAGCGGCCAGAGGGGTCGGGTCACATAGTAGTCCGACCCCAGCAGGCCGGCTTCCTCGCCCGTGAAGAACAAGAGCAGCACGGAGTGCGCCGGCCGCGGCCGGTCGCGCTGGAGCGCGGCGGCAGCCGCCAGCACCATCCCCACCCCCGCCGCGTTGTCCGAGAAGCCGTTGTACACGGAGTCGCCGCGCTCGTCCGGGACGCCGATCCCCAGGTGGTCGTGGTGCGCCGTGAGCGTGATGGCCCGGTCCGCCGCGCCGGGCGCGGCACCGCGGAGGAGGCACACCACGTTCGCCGCCTCGATCGGCTCGGGTGCGAGCCCGAGGGCGACGCGCACGCGAACGGGCAACGGGTGCGGTGCCATGTCCCGACCGGCGAGCAGCGGCGTCCCCGCGAGGAGTCCGTCCGCGATTGCCGGACCCGCTAGGACCGAGGGGAGGGGCGGGAAGAACGACGACGGGACGGTAGAGTCACGGTGGTATAGTCGATAGACGCCGCGGCTCCGGTGGTACGCCTCGAGCGCGCGCTCGTCGCCCACGAGGTGGATGAGTCCCGCAACCGCCCGGTCAGCGAGACCCGCGGCGGCCCCCGGATCAGGGACACCCAGGGTGACGGCGACCGCGCCCTCGAGCGGCAGTGCATCCAGCGCGCCGGGCGCGAGCTCGTCCAGGTCACCCACGTAGACCGCGGGCCCCTCGAAGTCGACGAGCGTCCGCTTGGACCCGATGTTGGGCACGAAATCGACGGGGTAGGTGTAGGTCCGCTCGCGTCCGGCCCGGGCCAGCGTAAGGCGGGTCGTTTCCAGCACCCGCGCGCGTTCCAATGGCACCGGCTGGAAGTAATCCGGTCCGACGGGTTCCAGGCCGAGCCGGCGGCACTGGCTCGCGAGGTACGCGGCGGCGACGTCCGCACCACGGGTCCCGGTGCCCCGTCCCTGAAGCGTTTCGTGTGCGAGGAAATACGTGTGGGCGCGGAGCGCCAAAGTATCTACCGGCGACTCCTGGGCGCCTACCGGCAGGCTCATGGCGGCGAGCAGCACCACGCCAGCCGGCGCGACGAGCGTCGCGCGCGGTCGGCGGGTCACGGTGAGTCCGGTGGCATGATCTCCACCAGTTCCGCGCCTTCCTCGACGTACCCGTCCAGGTATTGCCGCCGGAAGGGGCGGGCACCGCGAGTCCGGATCACGGGGGCGCGCAGGTACCATGCGGTCGCCACCCACGCCCCGTCCGGCGTGCGGCGGAACGTGACCTCACCGCCCATGTGCTTCACCTCGATGGAAATGGGAAGGTTCACGAACGTGAACTCCAGGCGTCTCAGCTCGGCGCTGGCGCGGTCCACCCACAACACCCCCGTCAAGTTGGGGACGGAATCCGCGAGCGGCACGAAGGTGAGACCTACATGATCGGAGCCGTCTTCGGATGGCATGAGTCGGAAGCAATGACCGTCGAGGAACGGGTCGGACAGGAGCAAATGCGCGTCCGGTCCGAAGAAAACCGCGTCGCCGCGCTCGATCCGCACATACCCGTCGGCTTCGAGCAACGCCGGATCCTCCGTATGGAACGGGCGGCTAGCCGAGACGACCTCGAAGTTTCCCGCCTCCCGCTCGACGCGCAGGTCGGGCTTCAGCTCGCGCCGGTACTTGAAGATCCGGTAGGTGAGGAGCCGGCTCTGCTCCAGCCATCTGGTCGCCGCAAGCGCCTTGCGAATCTCCTCCCAGACCGTCGCGGCGGCCATTCCCTCTTCAGGCCGCACGCGGCAGATGTCGTCGCCCTCCACCGTGATCGCGTCGAGCTGCACCAGGATCGGCTCCACGGCGAGCGTGTAGTCTTCCACGACCTGGTTGTCGGCCAGATCGATGAGATCGGAGACCGCCACGCGGAAGCCGATACGCTCCGAGCGGATGCGATAGGTGCCGGGCCCTGGCGCGAGAAGGGCGAAGGCGCCCCGCGCGTCAGTCAGGCTCCGCGCCATCTCGAGACCGCCTTCATCGACGAGGACCGCAAAGCCGCCCATCACCGCCTCTCCGGTGGCGCGCTCGACGACGCGTCCTCGGATCTCCTGTCCCCAGGCCGGTGGAGACGCCACGCAGGCGAGGATCGCCGCGACCAGTGCCAGGCGTCGCCCCGTGCGCATGGCGGGAGCGTAACCGTCGGGCGAGCGGCCGTCCAGCACGTCTGCATCGGCGCGCCCCGCAGCGGCTAGAATTCAGCAGTCCCTTTCGACGCCGGAGCCGAGCCGTGTCGTTGGTCACCGCCTTCGTGGTCGCGTTCCAGCTCTCCGCCGCGGGCGACATCGATCGCGTGGTGAGCGGGGCAATTCGCGACGGCGTCTTCCCGGGAGCCATCGTGGTCGTGGGCACCCGCGAGCGCACACTGCTCGCCCGGGGGTACGGGCACTTCACATGGTCCGCCGAGAGTCAGGTGCCCGATCCCGACAGCACGCTGTTCGACCTGGCGTCCCTCACCAAGGTCGTCGCCACCACTCCGGCGGCGATGATCCTCGTGGACGCTGGCTGGGTGCAGCTAGACGCCCCGGTCCAACGCTACCTGCCAGAGTTCCGAGGGGAGGGCAAGGGCCGCGTCACGGTCCGGCACCTGCTCGAGCACCGCTCTGGGCTGCGTGCGTTCTTGCCGCTGAACCAGCTCGCGGCCGATTCCGCGGTGGCCCGCCGCCTCGTGCTGGAGGAGCCGCTGCGGTGGGTACCGGGGACGCGGGTCGAGTACAGCGACCTCAACGCCATGCTCCTCGGGTGGGTCGTGGAGGTCGTCACGAAGCGGCCGCTGGAGGAGTTCGTTGCGGCGCGGGTGTTTCGGCCTTTGGGGATGACGCAAACCATGTTCCGGCCCGCACGGGCTCTGCGACCGCGCATCGTGCCGGTGGGCCTTTGGCGTGGGCATGCGATCGCCGGAGAGCTGCACGACCAGAACGCCGTTCGCTTGGGCGGGGTCTCGGGTCACGCGGGTCTCTACTCGAGCGCTGCGGACCTCGCGCGCTACGCCCGCTTCTATCTTCGCGGCGGCGTGACCGCGGACGGTGAGCGGCTCGTGACGGCCGCAACGCTGGCCGAGTTCACCCGGCGCGGACCCGGGAACCGGGCCCTCGGCTGGGAGATGAACGATCCGACCTCGGCGGAGCACACGGGGACACTGCTCCACGCCGATGCGTTCGGCCACGGCGGTTATACCGGCACGTCGATCTGGATCGATCCCCAACGCGGGCTGTTCGTGGTGGTGCTCACGAATCGGGTGTTCGCGCCGCGCGCACGCCGTTCGATCTCCCGGCTCAAGGTGGCGCGCGGGGAGGTCGCCGACGCCGCGGTCGCGCTCCATCGCGAGGTTTGCGGGGCGGCGCCCGCGGCCACATCCACGTGTTGACCGCTGGTCGAGTGGGTCGGGTATCGCAGGCGCCCGCCACGCCGACGCTTGTATTCGACGGGAGCTGCGGATTCTGCTGGAAATGGGTGTCGCGCGCAAAGCGGTTAGATCGGGGAAACCGTGTGCGGCTCCTCGCGTTGCAGGAAGAAGGGGCCCCGGCCATAACCGGGCAGCCACGGGAGGCGCTCGAGCGAGCCGCGCATTTCGTGCGGCCGGATGGCGAGGTGTTCGCGGGCGCCGCCGCTGCGCGCGAATTCTTCCGCTACGTCCCCGGCGGCTGGGCCGTCGTCGGCATGGCGCGTTTCCCCGGCGTCATGCCTGCCGCGGAGCGGCTGTACCGGTGGGTTGCCCGCCGCTGGGGCCCGGTGAGTTGAATGGAACTCGCGAAGCAGCTTACTTTTCGGGGTGGTTTGGGTCACCGAACCGAGGAGGCGGCGATGTCAGGTGAAGAGGGTAAGCAGGCGTTGAGCGAGGAGGCGGTGCGCAAAGCGCTTCGCCAGGTGAAGGACCCCGAGGCCGGCATGAACATCGTCGACCTCGGGCTGATCTATGATGTGGCGGTGGACGGCGCCAACGTGGACGTGAAGATGACCCTCACGTCACCGGGGTGTCCGGCCAGTGGCCAGATTCTCGGCGAATCCGAGCAGGTGGTGCGCAGCCTCCCGGGAGTGGAGGACGTGACCGTGGAGCTGGTATGGGAACCGTTCTGGACTCCCGAGCGCATCGACCCCAAGGTCCGGGCGTTCCTTGGTTTGTAGCCGGCGCCACACCGCCGGCGCCTCACGTCCCGTGGAGCGCGGCGAGCAGCGCGTCGTCCCCAAACACGTCCCGCTGCCACTTCCGTAGCTCCCCGATCGCGTCGAGGTCGCGCGCCGTGTTTGGCGACGCGCGGGACAACGCCTGAAGCGTGCCGTTCGGGCACAGCAGCCCGGAATCCATCCCCAATTCCTCGGCGCGGCGGTTCCGCAGCTGCTTGAGGCGCTCGAGGCCGGCATCGTACGCCGGATCGGGAGGCGGACGCCGGGTGCGCTCGATGACGGGAAGCTCCGATTCCGGAAGCGCCAATGCCTCACGGACGGCGTCGAGCAGACTCTTCCCGTACCGCCGGGCGATCGACGCGGGCACCCTGGCCTGCTGTTGCAGCGCCTCGATGGTCGTCGGTGCGGCTTTCGCGACGTTGAGCAGCACCATGTTGTCCACCACGCGGAAGGGCGCCCGGTCGAGCGCACGCGCCGTGTCCTCGCGCCAACCGTGCACCGCGCGCAGCACGCCTCGCGCGCGGCGGCCGCGGAGCGCTTTCGCACCCTTGAGACGCAGGTAGGCCTCCTCATTGTCCGTCGAGCCCCGACTCCAGCGAATTCCCTCCAGTCGACCGAACTCCTCTCGCGCCCATTCGAGCCGCCCCATTTCCAAGAGGCGTCGTTCGAGGATGTCCCGGAGGGTGGGGAGATAGCGGGTGTCGTCCGCCGCGTACGCGATCATGTCGTCGGGTAACGGGCGCCGTGACCAATCGGCCCGCTGGAACTTCTTGTCGATCGTGACACCGCAGTACTTCTCGAGCAAGGCGCCGAGTCCGACGGAGGGCTCGCCCGCCAGCTGGGCGGCGAGGCGCGTGTCGAACACGTGGCGCACGCGGATGCCGTAGTCCCGGTCCAGGATCCGCAGATCGTAGTCCGCGTCGTGCAGCACGACCTCGATCCCGGCCGACGCCAGGCAGTCCGCGAGGGGAGTCAGGTCCGTGACGGCCAGCGGGTCCACGATGGCCGTCTCCCGGTCGCTGCTCACTTGGATCAAGTAGACCCGGTCGACATACCGGTGAAACGATGCCGCTTCGGTATCGAGGGCGATCCGAGACGTGTGCTTGAAACGGTCTGTAACGGTCTGGAGCCCAGCGTCGTCGGTCACCAAGACCGGCGGATCAGAGCGAGGAGAGGTCACGAGTTATCTACATTCACCGCAAACGGTGTGGAAAAGCCAGGAAGAATCTTCGCCAGGCAATGAAATCGCGCAATATGTGTCAGTATCATGATACTGTCCACTCGCAGATAATACACCGTTTGCTCCTTGGTTGTCGCGTGGCAGCGGAGCTAAGTTAAAGCGCCCCCCCAACGACGAACGCCAATGAGCCTTCTGCTGAGCCTTCTGCATCGGCATGACAAGCGTCACCGTTCGCCGAGTGTCCCTCCAGGTGGACATGCGAAGACGGGGCCATCCGGCAGTGTTGATCCACGGGCTCCCGCTCGGACTGGCCGGCCGGGGGACGATCCGATCGTCCGCACCGGCCACGACGGGAACCGGCACCGACACCGTCGGCAGCCCTGCGGTGACGTCGTGCCGTTCCGTCATGGCGGGGGAGTGCGTCCACGAGTCGCGCGCGTAAAGCGCCTGAAGCGAATCCGCTGCCTCCAGAATCGCCGCCGCCATCGACCGTGCCTCGGACACCGGGACGTCTCACGATCGATCCTGACGCGGGTCACCTCACGCCCCTCGAGCCACCCGTGATCCTCGGACGTGCGATTCGAGTGTTCCTGGAGTCCCTCGAGTGACCGGCACGGCGCGCGGCCAGGCGGGATGGGTGAACCTGCGGGTCAACGGCGCCGGGCATCGGCTGCTGCTGGATGTACGGGCCACGTTGCTCGACGTACTGCGCGACCAGCTCGGGCTCACCGCCACGAAGCGTGGCTGCGACAGAGGCGAGTGTGGGGCGTGTACGGTGCTGCTCGACGACCGGCCGGTCTACGCCTGCCTGGCATTGGCGCAAGGCTGCGATGGCGGCCGTGTGACCACCGTCGAGGGTCTGAGTCGTAATGGAGCGACGTTGCATCCCCTACAGCGCGCCTTCGTGGAAGCCGACGCCGTCCAGTGCGGTTTCTGCACGCCGGGACAGCTCATGGCGGCGATGGCGCTGCTGCGGGATCATCCGCGTCCTTCCGGGACACAGATCACGGAAGCGATGAGCGGGAACCTCTGCCGGTGCGGCACGTATCCGAAGGTCGCGCGGGCCATCCGCGCCGCGGCCCGCCGCGGAAAACGGCGATGAGCCCAGAGGACCTCGCCGGGCTTCGCTTCACCACGACGATGGTCGAGGTGGAAGGGCGGGAGGAAGAGGTGGTGGTAGAGATCCCGCCGTTCGAGCCGCTGCCGTGGGGAGCGAGAACCCGGCTCGAGACCGTGGGCCACCGCGCGGTGCGGACCGACGCCGTCGCCAAAGTCACGGGTAGCGCGCGATACACTGCCGACATCCAGATCCCCGGCATGCTGCACGCGCGGCTCGTCCGATCCCCCATTGCGTGCGGGACGATGAGCGACCTCGCGGTACGGGTTGCGTGGCGTGTACCCGGTGTTCGGGCCGTGCTGACACCAAGGGATGTCGCCGGAATGAAATGGCTGCATGGGGCGCCGCCGTTCCACGAGGCCATCCACTACGAGGGACAGCCGGTGGCGGCGGTGGCGGCGGACGATCCCATCGCGGCGCGCGCCGCGGCGCGCGCCATTGTTGCCGGCTGGCGCTCTCGCACGCCGATCGTCGGACCGGCCCCCGGCGGAATGCGCCGTGGTCGTGGCCCGGCGCGCGTTGAGGTCCGCCGCCGGCATCGGGGCAACGTCCTGCGCGCTATCCGGGGCTCGCCGGCCGCGGTCACGCAGGTGTACCGGGTTCCCGCGGTGCTGCATCAGGCACTGGAGCCGCATGGCTGCGTCGCCTGTTGGCACGGTGACCGGCTCACGGTGTTCGAGTCTACGCAGGGCATCTTCCGCGTGCGGCGCCAACTCGCGCGCCACCTGGGGCTCCGGATCCATCAAGTGCGGGTCGTGAGCGACTACATGGGCGGCGGGTTCGGTGCGAAGAACGGATGCGGCGTCCACACGATCGCGGCCGCGCTGCTCTCGCGCGCCACCGGCCGTCCGGTGAAGCTGGTGCTGGACCGGCGGGAGGAGAGCCTGTCCACGGGACACCGGCCGGAGACGGTCATGCGCGTCACGCTGGCCGCCGGGCGGGACGGGCTGCTGACCGCGATCGATTTCGAGGCATGGATCGCGCTGGGGGCCGATGGGTGGATCGGTGGGCCGGGCCAGGTCGCGTACCGCATGTATCGGTGCCCGCACGTGCGCACGGTGGAGCACTACGCGTACACGCATGCGGGCCCGATGTCCGCGTTTCGGGCGCCGTACTTCGTCGAAGGTGCTTTCGCGCTCGAGAGCGCGATGGATCTCCTGGCGCGCCGCCTGCGGCGCGATCCGCTGGAGTTACGGCTTCGCAATCTGGCGACGTCGGACCCGGAGCGAGATCGTCCCTACTCTGCCAACGCCCTCGTCGCGTGCTACGCGGACGTCGCGCGGCGGATCGCATGGAGCGATCGGCGCGGCGGGGAGCCGCAGGCCGATACAGTGGCCCGCGTGGCGCGCGGAGTCGGCGTGGCGGCGCAGGTGTGGGGGGCGGCGGGCGGACCGCCCGCATACGCGGAGGTTCGCGTGCATCGAGACGGCACCGCGCTCGTCGTGACGGGCACGCAGGATCTGGGGACCGGGACGCGCACGATCCTCGCCCAGATCGCCGCGGAGGTGTTGGGCTTGCCGCCGGCCGCGGTGCACGTGGTGCTGGGTGACACGGACGCGGGCCCGTACGCGGGCAACTCGTGGGGCAGCATGACCACCGCGTCGGTCGGCCCTGCTGTCCGTATGGCCGCGGAGGATGCCAAGCGGCAGCTCTTCCAGATGGCTGCCGAGCTGCTCGGCGTCAGCGCCGCGAGGCTCTCGGTGCGACGGGGGCGCATCGTGGCCGGGACGGGAAGGAAGTCCGTGGCGTTCGAGCGCGTCACGGAGCACCTCGGGGAGATCATGATCGTGGGGCGCGGCCACCGGGGGCCCAACCCCGAAAGCGTGACGGTGGCGACGTTCGGGGCGCAAGCGGCGGAGGTGGAGGTGGAGCTCGACACCGGCATGGTCCGCGTGCTCCGCCTCGCCGCCGCCCACGATTGCGGGCGGGCGATCAACCCGGAGCTCGCCGAGAGCCAGATCCACGGGGGCTTGTTGCAGGGGTTGGGGTACGCGCTGTTCGAGCGCAGGGTGCAGGACCCGGCGTCCGGGCTCACGCTGAACGCCGGGCTGCACGACTACAAGATCCCCACCATGGCGGACGTGCCCTACATCGAGGCGCGCGTGATCTCGTCGGGGGACCCCGTGGCCAATCACATCGGCGCCCGGGGCCTGGCGGAGGCGCCGATCATCCCGACCGCGCCGGCGATCGCGAACGCGGTGTTCCACGCCCTCGGCGTTCAGCCCACCGACCTGCCCATTACGCCCGCCACGATCCTGGCCCTTGTCAGGAAGCGGCGGCGCCGTCGCGCGCGAGGACCAGCTCCTGGAGCATCCGGTCCACGTTCCGCGAGTGGTGCATCGAGCAGAACTTCGGGCCGCACATCGCGCAAAACTCGGCGCTCTTGAAGTACTCCGCCGGCAGCGAGTCGTCGTGGTACTCGCGGGCGCGCTCGGGGTCCAGGCTCAACCGGAACTGCTCGTTCCAGTCGAATGCGTACCGGGCGCGTGACAGGGCATCATCCCGGTCACGTGCGCCGTGCCGGCCGCGTGCGACGTCGGCCGCGTGCGCCGCGATCTTGTAGGCGATCACCCCTTGCCGAACGTCCTCGGCGTTCGGCAGCCCCAGGTGCTCCTTGGGCGTGACGTAGCAGAGCATGTCGGCACCGTGCCAGCCGATCATCGCCGCGCCAATGGCGCTCGTGATGTGATCGTAGCCGGGAGCGATATCGGTCACGAGCGGGCCCAGCGTGTAGAACGGCGCGCCGTGGCACAGCTCCTTTTGCTTGCGCACGTTGAGCGCGATCTGGTCCATCGGCACGTGGCCGGGTCCCTCCACCATGACTTGAACGTCTCGCCCCCAGGCCCGCTGCGTCAGCTCGCCGAGCGTGGCCAGCTCCGCGAACTGGGCGTCGTCGCTCGCATCATGCAGAGACCCCGGCCGCAGGCCGTCGCCGAGAGAGATCGTGACGTCGTGGGCGCGCAGGATGTCGAGCACGTCTTCATAGTGTTCGTACAGCGGGTTCTGCCTCCGGTGCGCCATCATCCACACCGCAAGCAGGGAGCCGCCGCGGCTGACGATGCCGGTGATCCGGCCGTAGACCAGCGGCAAGTGCTCGAGCAGGATGCCGGCGTGGATCGTCATGTAGTCCACGCCCTGGCGCGCCTGGTGGTCGATGGCGGCCAGCAGGTCGGCGGCGGTGAGGTCGACGACGTCTTCGACCTGCAGTGCCGCGTGGTAGATGGGTACCGTCCCGATGGGGACGGAAGAATGCGCAATGATCGCCTCGCGCGTCGGGTCGAGATCGCGGCCCGTCGAAAGATCCATGACCGTGTCGGCGCCGTACCGCACGGCGAGATCCAGCTTCGCGACCTCCGTGGCGATGTCGGACGTCACCGAGGAGTTGCCGATATTCGCGTTGATCTTCACACGGGACACGGCGCCGATCGCCATGGGCTCGAGGCGGCCGGCCAGATGCTGCACGTTGGCCGGGATGATCAGCCGCCCCTCGGCGACCTCTTGCCGGACCACCGGGGCCGCGAGGCCCTCCCGGTTTGCGACGAACTCGATGGAGTCGGTGATCTCGCCCCGGCGAGCGTACGCGAGTTGCGTGATGCAGGTGTTGCGTGGCATGGACGACTCCCTCCGCCGGTGCGAACCGGATCAGGTGGTGAGGGTGTGATCTCAGCCCGCCGCCTGGCGGGCACCCCTGTCGTGATGTCGTAAGGTAACGCCGTCTTCCGGCCGCCGCACGGCGCGCGCTAAGTTTCGCCCATGGACACCGCTCCCGTGCTGGTGTTGGTCCGCATCGCACCCGAGATCGCCACCAAAGCGCGACGCACTCGGCTGCGGTTTCAGCAGCGCCTTCAAGCGAATATCGCCGACGCACTGCGATCCGCCGGGATGGCGTTCGAGATCGACGGTCGGTGGAGCCGCCTGCTGGTTACCGCGGAGGACGTCTCCGCCGCGCGCCGCGTGGCGGCGATCTTCGGTGTCAGCTCGGTCTCGGTGGTCGAGGCGCGGCTGTCGGCGAGCCTTTCGGAGGTCGTGCGCGAGGGCGAGCGCCTGTACGCGGGCCGCGTGCGCGACAAGGCTTTCGCGGTGGAGGTCCGCCGGGCCGGCGAGTTTTCCTTCACGTCGCGGGACGTGAAGGTGGAGCTGGGAGCCGCGTTGAACGAGTACGGCCGCGTGAATCTCGATCAGCCGGACGTGACCGTGACGGTCGAGCTGCGGGACGGGGAGGCGTTCCTGTACACCGAACGCATCGCCGGGGTTGGTGGGCTTCCGCTGGGCGTGCAAGGGCGAGCGGTCTGTCTGATCTCGGGCGGCTTCGATTCGGCGGTGGCGGCGTGGCTGATGCTGAAGCGTGGGCTAGCGCTCGACTACGTGTTCTGCAACGTGGGAGGGGACGCCTACGAGCGGTCGGTGCTCTCGGTGGCCAAGATCCTCGCCGAAGCGTGGAGCTTCGGAGATCGACCGCGGATCCACGTCGTCAACTTCGACGAGGTGGTGGCCGGCCTGCGCAAGTCCGTTCAGGCGCGGTACTGGCAGGTCGTGCTGAAGCGCCTGATGTATCGGGCGGGCGAAGCGGTCGCCCGGGAGACTGACGCGGAGGCAGTGGTGACGGGCGAGTCGCTGGGACAGGTGTCGTCGCAGACGCTCGGGAATCTCCGGGCGATCGACGATGTCGCCACGCTACCGTTCTTCCGCCCGTTGCTCGGAATGGACAAGACCGAGATCATCGCGAAGGCCGAGGCGATCGGCACGGCGGCGGTGAGCGCGCACGTTCGGGAGTACTGCGCGATTCTGCCGGATCGGCCGGTCACCCACGCCAAGCCGCACGCCGCGCGCAATGAAGAGGCCCGCCTGGATCTCGAAGTCGTGGACCGCGCGGTCGCGGCCCGCAAGATGCTGGATCTCCGCGCACTGGAGCCGATCGACCTCGTGCGGCCGTACATTTTCGCCGACGAGATTCCCGCGGGCGCCGTGGTGCTCGACTGCCGCGAGCCGCACCACTACGGCGCATGGCACTATCCCGGCGCCCGGCGTTACGACGTCGACGACCTCGGTGCCGGATTCCGTCGGTTGGACAAGAGCGCGACGTACATCCTGTACTGCACGTACGGCGTGCAGACGGCCTATGTGGCCGAAGTGATGCAGCGGGCGGGCTACGAAGTCTACTCGTTCCGCGGCGGCGCAAAGGGGATCCGGCGGTACGCGGAGGAACGGCGCAACGATCCGGTCGTCGGCAGTGTGACCGGGGCGAGCTGAAGGGCGCCGTCTCGTCCCGTGCAGTCCTTCCGATACGTGCGCGCCGGGTCCTTCCAGGAGGCGGCGGCGCTCCTGGCGCGGGACGGCATGGCCCTCGCCGGGGGGACGGATCTGATTCCGCTGCTCCAGGAAGGTCTCGCCACGCCGGGGATGGTCGTCGATCTCCGCCGCATCCCCGCCGCATCCCGGATCGTCGTGTCCCAGGCGGCGGGAGCGCGGATCGGAGCGCTCTCACGGCTCGCCGACCTCGCCGGGCACGCCGCGTTGCGCCGTCGCTACCCGGCCTTGGTCGAGGCCTGCCGGCAAGTCGGGACGCCGCAGATCCGGCATATGGGGACGTTGGGTGGGAATCTCTGCCAGCGCCCGCGATGCTGGTACTTCCGCAGCGCGGTGCCGTGCTGGAAGACCGGGGCGCCGGTGTGTCCGGCCCGCGACGGCATGAGCGAGTACCTCGCCGTGTTGGGCGGCGGGCCGTGCTGGGCCGCGCACCCGTCTGATCCCGCGGTGGCCCTGCTGGCGCTGGACGCACGGGTGACGGTTAGGCAGCCCGACGGCGCCAGCATCGACGTGCCGCTGGACGAACTGTTCGTGCTCCCCGCCGAGCGGATGGAGCGAGAGACCCGTTTGAAAGCGGGCGAGGTGATCGAGCGCGTCACGCTTCCGGCGCGGCTGGGCGGCGTGTCACAAACCTTCCTGAAGGCGACGCAGCGTCAGGCGTGGGACTTCGCGCTGGTGAGTGTCGCAGCGGTGTGGCCGCGGCGGCGCCGGCAGCCGCGCGTCGCGCTGGGCGGTGTGGCCCCTCGTCCATGGCTCGTGGCGGCCCACGATCTCCCGCCGCGGCCTCTGTCGCGGGCGAGCAGGCAGGCGGTAGAGGCGTGGGCGGCGGAGGTTGCGGAGTGCGCATTGCGCGGCGCCACGCCGCTGCCCCACAACGGCTACAAGCTGGATATCGCTCGTGGATTGATACGCAGGGTGCTGAGCGGCTGGGCGCGCTAGACCATTTCGATCGCGGTCTGGACGTCGCGGGCAAACGGCCGGCCGTACCGGCCGAAGTCCCGATAGTGCCTGTTCCACTCCTGCTTCAGGCAGAACGGATCGAGGCCCGCCGGGCGATCGACCATGAGGACGCCGTCGAGGTGCTCGATCTCATGCTGGAGCAGCTCGGCGAGATCTCCTTCGGCGTCCACGATGTGCGTCTTCCCCGAGAGGTCCTGATACTGCACCTTGATCCGGAATGCCCGTTGAACCCGGACGAGCAGGTCGGGGATGGAGAAGCAATCGTCCCACACCGTGAAGTCGTGCGTGCCGATGTCCACGATCTCGGGGTTGACGAGGAACCAGGGCCGTTGCGTCTCGACGTACACGATGCGGATCGGCGCGCCGATTTGCGGCGCCGAAACCCCTCTCCCAAACGCATGCCGGGCCCGCAGATCGCGCAGCGTTTCCTGGAGGTCATCGGCGACCACCCTGACAGCGGGCGATCGAGCGCTCTCCACTGCCTCGCAGTGGGCCCGCAGGATCGGGTCTCCGAGTAGCCGGACCGGCCGCACTGCCATGTGTTGCTCCTCGAGGAAATGTCTTCCGCAATCTATGGGTGAGCTGTGGTCGGGGCCATGATTCTCGCAGCGGGTGCCTCGAGGCGGATGGGCCAGCCCAAGGCATCCCTGCCGTTTCGCGGCGCCACGTTTCTCTCCACCGTGGTCCGGGCGGCCCGTGAGGCTGGTCTGGACCCGATCGTCGTTGTGCTCGGCGCGGACGGCGATAAGATATTGCTGAAACACGAGTTGGATGGATGTCTCGTAGCGTGGAACCCCGACACCGAGGCTGGGCCGATAGCCTCGATTCAGGCAGGGATTTCTAAGCTCAACCATTTGGTTGAGGCCGTTTTGATCTGGCACGTCGACCGTCCCCACGTACGCCCGACGACGGTTGCGCTCCTGGTGGACGCGTTTCGCGCATCCGGGTGCGCGATCGTCATTCCCAGCTGTGCGGGTCGCAGAGGACATCCGGTCGTTTTCGCGCGGCCCGTGTTCGAGGAGCTTCTCGCCGTGCCGCCTGGTCAGGGCGCCCGCGTCGTCGTCAGGAAGGATCCCGCGCGCGTCCGCGTGGTCCCGACCGACGATCCGGCAGTGCTCGAGGACGTGAACCTGCCGGAAGAGTACCGTCGGCTCCTGGAGAAGGAGTAGCCGTGCCTGGTTACTACATCATGCTTAATCATGCTTACGATTCACGTCATGTCGTTTCTCTAAATTGTTGTGTATCACTGGGATAGATGTAACTCACCTATTCGTGAACGTTTTAGTTGAAAAAGTTTGCCAATCCCGACTGTTTCTGTTACATTTCGCGGCCCAAATGACTGCGACGTTGCCGGGGCTCGCGCCCCATAAGGGACTTCGAGGCCGCATCCTCGTCGAGTTGAAGCGGGACCAGCCGTTGACCGCGGCGGCCCTCGCCGAGCGCTTCGGGGTGTCGGCGAACGCCGTGCGGCGACACCTGAAGGAGCTCGAGGGGGACGGGTTGGTCGGTCACGAGCGGGAGCAGCGCGGGCAGGGGGCGCCCGCTCATCTCTACCGGCTCACGGCCGAAGGTGAGGCGGTCTTTCCGAAGCAGTACGAGCAGGCGCTCACCGACGTGCTGGCGTTCGTGGCCGAGACCAACGGGCGGGAAGAGGTCCGGCGGATCTTCGCGGAGCGGTTCCGCGCGATTGGAGAGCGGCTGCATGGAGAGCTGGCGGGGGCGAGTCTCGAGCAGCGCGCGCAGGCCGTGGTGGAGTTGCTGTCGAGCCAGGGCTTCATGGCGGAGTGGTCGTTGGACGGCGATCGCCTGACGATCGCGGAGCACAACTGCGCCGTGCGAGCGGTGGCGCAGCGGTTTCCTGAGATCTGCCAGGCGGAAGCAGAGTTCCTGGAGGCGGTGCTCCAAACGGATGTCGAGCGCAAGGCGTACATCCCCAGGGGGTGTAACGCGTGCGAATACTCCATGAGTGTAACGGCGGCGGGTGCGCCGAACCAGGCGGCGAACACGCCGCGTGAGGAGCCGTGATGGGGAGCACGATCGAGCAACAAGTCAAGCAACCGTACAAGTACGGCTGGGCCACGGACATCGAATCCGAGCTCGCACCGAAGGGGCTGAACGACGACATCATCGCGCTTATTTCCAAGAAGAAGAACGAGCCGGACTGGATGCTGGAGTGGCGACTGAAGGCCTTCCATAACTGGCTGACGATGGACGAGCCGCGGTGGTCCAACGTCCGGTATCCGCCGATCGACTACCAGGCGATCCACTACTACGCCGCTCCCAAACAGAAGGCGACGCTCAACAGCCTCGACGAGGTGGATCCGCAGCTGCTCGAGACGTTCGAGAAACTGGGGATCCCGCTCGGGGAGCAAAAGCGGCTCTCGGGTGTGGCGGTGGACGCTGTGTTCGACAGCGTCTCCGTCGCGACGACGTTCAAGGAAGAGCTGAAGAGACACGGCGTCATCTTCCTTCCCATCTCGGAGGCCGTTCAGGAGCATCCGGAGCTGGTGCGGAAGTATCTCGGTAGCGTGGTGCCGTACAACGACAACTTCTTCGCCGCGCTGAACTCGGCGGTCTTTACCGACGGCTCGTTCGTGTACGTGCCGAAGGGCGTACGATGCCCGCTCGAGCTGTCCACGTACTTCCGTATCAACGCAATGTCGACGGGTCAATTCGAGCGGACACTCATCATCGCGGATGCGGGAAGCTACGTGAGCTACCTCGAGGGCTGTTCGGCCCCGATGCGGGACGAGCACCAGCTCCACGCGGCGGTCGTGGAGCTCGTGGCGCACGACGACGCGCAGATCAAGTACTCCACGATACAGAACTGGTATCCGGGTGACGAGGAGGGCAGAGGCGGCATCTACAACTTCGTCACGAAGCGCGGCCGCTGCATGGGCCGGAACTCCAAGATCTCGTGGACGCAGGTCGAGACCGGCTCGGCCATTACGTGGAAGTACCCGAGCTGCATTCTGGAAGGGGACGGCTCCATCGGCGAGTTCTATTCGGTGGCGGTGACGAACAACCACCAGCAGGCCGACACCGGTACCAAGATGATCCACATCGGCAAGAACACCCGGTCGACGATCGTGTCGAAGGGGATCTCTGCCGGGCGGAGCAACAACACCTACCGCGGCCTCGTGCGGATCATGAAGAGCGCGGATGGAGCGCGGAACTATTCGGTGTGCGACTCGATGCTCATCGGGGACAAGTGCGGAGCCCACACCTTCCCCTATATCGACGTGCGAAACAGCACGGCGGTGATGGAGCACGAGGCGACGACTTCCAAGGTGGGCGAGGATCAGATCTTCTACTGCCAGCAGCGCGGCCTCTCCGAAGAGGACGCGGTCTCGATGATCGTCAACGGCTTCTGTAAGCAGGTCTTCCGGGAGCTTCCCATGGAGTTCGCGGTCGAGGCCACGAAGCTGCTGTCGATCTCGCTGGAGGGCAGCGTCGGCTGAACGAGCGGTAAGGCTCCGCCGCCGCTCTCTGCGGCAGGGTGGACGTGACGGACCGATGGCTGCCGATCCTGCCGCCGTCGATGACTCGAGGACTCACGACTCAACTCAACACGGGACGACGAGATCAATGCTGGAGATCAAGGACCTGCGCGCCGGAGTGGAGGGCGCCGAGATCCTCAAGGGAATCAACCTCACGGTTCGGCCGGGTGAGGTCCACGCGATCATGGGACCCAACGGGTCGGGCAAGAGCACGATGGCGCAGGTGCTCGCGGGCCATCCGGCCTACGAGGTGACGGGCGGTTCCGTCACCTTCGAGGGACGGAATCTGCTCGACATGGAGCCCGATGAGCGCGCCGTGGCCGGCCTGTTCCTGGCGTTTCAGTACCCGGTAGAGATCCGCGGCATCACGAACGCCTACTTCTTGCAGTCGGCGGTCAATGCGGTCCGGAAGGCCCGCGGCGAGCCCGAGTTCGACACGCTGGAGTTCGCCGAGCTCTTGGGGGAAAAGTTGCGGTTCATCGGCTGGGATGACAGCCTCATCTACCGGGCCGTGAACGAGGGGTTCTCCGGTGGCGAGAAGAAGCGCAACGAGATCCTGCAGCTGGCGGCGCTGGAGCCCAAGCTCGCGATCCTGGACGAAACGGACTCCGGACTCGACATCGATGCCGTGAAGGCGGTGGCCGACGCCGTGAACAATCTGCGCGGGCCCGACCGAGCGTTCGTCGTCGTCACCCACTACCAGCGTATTCTCAATTACGTCACCCCGGACCGCGTGCACGTCCTCGCAGGCGGCCGGGTTGTGAAGTCGGGTGGTAAGGAGCTGGCGCTGGAGTTGGAGGAAAAGGGGTACGATTGGCTCCGTGAGGAGGCGGCGGTCGCGTGACGTCGGAGACGAACACGGGCGTCGCGACCCCGAGCGCCGCCCAGCAGCTCGAAGCGGACTTCCAATCCCTCGCCGAGGCGACGAACGGCGCGCCCGGATGGCTCCAGGAGCATCGCCGAGCGGGCATGGCGCGGTTCCGGCACGCGGGCTTCCCGACCACGCGACACGAGGCCTGGCGGTTCACGGACGTCAAGGCGATCGCGCACACCCCCTTCGCTCTCGCCCGGCCTCCGGCCGACGGCGCCGTGACCCCCGAGGCCGTCCGGGAGTTCGTGGTCCCGGGCGTGCAACCGCTCGTTGCGGTGTTCGTAAACGGCCGGTTCGCGCCGCGGTTGTCGTCGCTCGGGGAGCTGCCGGCGGAGGTGCGGGTGGGATCCCTCGAGGACGCGAGCCGACAAGTACCCGCGGTCGTCGAGCGCCATCTGGGGCGCTACGCCTCAATCGAGGGAAACCCGTTCACGGCGTTGAATGCCGGGTTCACCAGGGACGGTGCCTTCGTGTTAGTGCCCCGGAACGTGGTCGTGGCGGCACCCATCCAGTTGCTGTTCGTCAGCGACCCGTTGGGCGGGGGATCCTTCGTGACCCACCCTCGGTCCTTGATCGTCGTCGAGCCTGGGGCCCAGGTGTCGCTAGTGGAGAGCTACGTCGGCGCGGGTGACGGCCCGTATTGGACGAACGCCGTGACCGAAACGGTGGTGGGGGAGAATGCGCGCGTGGACGCGTATCGCGTGCAGCGCGAAGGGCCCAACGGGTTCCACACCGCCACGGCCCAGACCTACCAGGCGCGCAGCAGTGTCTACTCGTGCATCACCTTCGCGTTCGGCGGAACCCTGACGCGGCACGACCTGGGCGCCGTACTGGATGGAGAAGGTGCCGAGGCCACGCTGGACGGACTGTCCGTCCTGGGCGATCGGCAGCACGTGGACGTGCACACCACACTCGACCACGCCAAGCCGCACTGTACCAGCTGGGAGTTCTTCAACGGGGTGTTCGATGGCCGGGCGCGCGGCGTGTTCAACGGCCGAATCATCGTCCGCGAGGGGGCGCAGAAGACGGATTCGAAGCAGACGAACAACAACCTCCTGCTCTCGCGGCAGGCACGCGCCGACAGCCAGCCGCAGCTGGAGATTTACGCCGACGACGTGAAATGCACCCATGGCGCCACTCTTGGGCCGATCGACGATCAGCAGGTCTTCTACCTCCAGTCCCGCGGGCTCGACGCCGCGGCCGCGCGAAGCCTGCTGACCTACGGATTCGCCGCGGAGATCCTGAGCAACGTGCGCCTCGATGCGCTGCGCGACGCCATGGATCGGTTGGTCAGGGCTCGTCTCGGATGACCTCGCTGGGACACACCGCGCCGCCGCCGGCGCGGCGCGAAGCGTTCGACGTGAAGCGCGTTCGCGGCGACTTCCCCATCCTGAGGCGGTCCGTGGGTGGCGGGCCCCTCACCTACCTCGACAACGCGGCGACGAGCCAGAAACCGCGCTGCGTCGTCGAAGCCGTATGTCGGTACTACGAGGAGCAAAGCGCCAACATCCATCGGGGTGTGTATCGTCTCAGCGCTGAGGCGACCGCCGGGCACGACATGGCGCGCGAGAAGGTCCGTGATTTCCTGAACGCCGGCGCGACAGAGGAGATTGTGTTCGTGCGCGGGACCACCGAGGCGATCAACCTGGTGGCACAGAGCTACGCCCGGCCCAGGCTCCGGGCAGGCGACGAGATCGTCCTCACGGTGATGGAGCACCACTCGAACATCGTCCCCTGGCAGCTCGTGTGTCAGGCTACCGGCGCGCGGCTTCGAGTGGTGCCGATCGAGGACGACGGGACGTTGCGGCTCGACGCGTACGAAGAGCTCCTCGGCAAGCGGACGAGGCTCGTGGCGGCGGTGCATGTGTCCAACTCATTGGGCACGATCAACCCCGTGAAACAGCTGGTGGCGCTGGCTCACGCGCGTGGGATCCCCGTACTCCTGGACGGCGCGCAGGCGGCCCCGCATGTGCCAATCGACGTCCAGGATCTGGGCTGTGATTTCTACGCCGTCTCGGGCCATAAGATGTTCGGCCCGACGGGCATCGGCGCGCTATATGGCAAGCTTGCATTGCTCGAGGAGATGCCTCCGTACCAGGGCGGGGGGGACATGATCCGTTCGGTGCGGTTCGAGAAAACGCGGTATGCGCCGCCCCCGTCGAGATTCGAGGCAGGGACGCCCCACTTGGCCGGCGCGGCAGGCCTTGCCGCGGCGATCGACTACCTCCGCAGCGTCGATCCGCAAGGCCGCGCCGAGCACGAGGACGATTTGCTCCGGTACGCTGCGGACGCGCTGGCGGCAGTGGCCGGGGTGCAGCTGATCGGCACAGCGACGCCCAAGGTCGCCATTGTGTCGTTCGTGATGGACGGAGTGCACCCCCACGACGTGGGGACGGTGCTCGACCAGCGCGGCATCTGCATCCGCACCGGGCACCATTGCACGCAGCCGTTGATGGAGCGGTTGGGGGTCCCCGCAACTGCCCGGGCGTCGTTCGCCTTCTACAATACTCGTGAGGAGATCGACCGCCTGGTGGCGGCCGTCGCCGAAGCGCGCGAGGTATTCGCGGGATGACCGATCTGCGGGACCTCTACCAACAGGTGATCCTGGACCACAATCGCAGCCCTCGAAACTTCCGGAAAGTCTCTGGTGCCAACCGGAGTGCCGAGGGGAGCAACCCGATTTGCGGCGACGTCGTGACCGTCGAGTTGCGGCTCGAGGGAGACGTCATCCGGGACATCGGCTTTCAGGGGACCGGCTGCGCCATCTCGCAGGCGTCCGCCTCGCTCATGACCGAGGCGATCAAAGGGAAGTCCCGCGACGAGGCCGAAGCGCTGTTTCGCGCGTTCCACGGCATGGTCACCGGTTCAGCCGCGGCCGCGCCGGACCGTGACACGCTGGGGAAGCTCCTGGCGTTGGGGGGTGTGCGGCAGTTCCCGGCGCGGGTCAAGTGTGCCAATCTGCCGTGGCACGCGATGCACGCGGCGCTACGTGGCCGAGCGCAGCCGGTGTCAACCGAGGAGGGGGCGTGACGGGCGTCGCATGACCGAAAACGGGTTCCAGCGAGTGGGATCGCTCGACGAGCTCGCGGACGACGTGCCGGTGGCGGCGCAGTTGCAGGACGGAGACGAGATATGCCTCGTGAAGGTGCAAGGCAAGGTGTACGCGTTCCAGAACCGGTGCACCCACGCCGAGTTCCCCATGAGCGATGGGGAGATGGTGGATGACTTCGTGATTGAATGCGGGTTACACGGCGCGCAATTCGACGTGCGAACGGGCAAGGTGCTGGAGCTTCCCGCGACGGAGGACCTACCGTGCTTCGAGGCGAAGGTGGATGGCCAGGGTGGGGTGTGGGTGAAGCGGAGGGATTGATCCCGCGGTCTCGCTAGGTCGTCCTCGACATCATGGCTTTCGCACGGCATTCGATCGCAAAACCCATCACATCGCCCTTGGGCATCGCGGCCACGACCGCACGGGCGTAGCCCCGCTCCGTCCACACGGCCAGCTCATGGCCGTCCGCAGAAGCCGATACGATGCGGTCGCCCGGCACCTCGCTTCCCATGACCGTCGCCGTCGGCCATGCGAAGTACGTGATCGGCGCATCGTGGTAGAGATAGAGCACGGCGACGGTTTGGATCCCCGCCAACTCCGTGAGCCGTCCGCCGACCAGGTTCGCGTCGGCGATCTCCGGGATGTGCACCGCGTAGCCGACGCGATCCTCGAACCACGCTTGCAGCTGGGAGTAGTCTTCGGTAGCCAGCGTCAGGGCGGTTGCCCCGCGCTGCGCCTCCTGAACCAGGGGTTGGGCGATGTGACCGGGGACGTCGGGCGCCGTCACGAACAGGACGAGCACCGCGGCCGCCGCCAGCAGCGCGCCTCCGCCCGCGAGCCAGCGTAACCGGCGGCGAGGTGGCGACGGCGCCAGGGTGACTACCGGCTCGGTCGTGAGGCGGGCAGCGACGCGATCGTGCAGCCCTTTGGGGGCGGGAGTGCGCGCGCAACGCGCGAGGCGGTCGCCGAGGACTCCCTGCACCGCAAAGAACCGCTGGCAGGCAGGGCACGCGCCGTAGTGTGCAACAGCCTCGGGCCGCGCGTGACTAGGCTCGGGTTGTGGCCAGAGGGCCTCACGAGCTTGCTCGCAACGCATCAGCAGCTTCGTCCTTCGATTGTACAGAGCGCGTCGCCTGACAGTCCGGACAATATCGCTCGGCTCGGCTGTGGGAGCCAGGCCGCTGTTACCCTGAGAGGGGTGCCTTTGGGTAACCGGCGATGCGGGCTGGAGGTTCCGGACCCGTCGTCCCACCGGCCGCCGCCCGCTATCTTTGCCAGCATGACCATGCAATTCGATGTCATCGTTGTTGGTGGCGGCCACGCGGGCAGCGAGGCGGCGGGTGCCGCGGCCCGCCTCGGCGCCCGCACCCTCCTGGTTACCGCCAACCTGGAAACCATCGGGCAAATGTCGTGCAACCCCGCCATCGGGGGAGTAGCGAAGGGGACGGTAGTGCGGGAAGTCGACGCCTTGGGGGGGATCATGGGGCGGGCGGCCGACAAGTCTACCATCCAGTTCCGGATGCTAAACCGATCGAAGGGTCCTGCCGTGTGGGCGCCTCGCGCGCAATGTGACCGGTCGCTGTATCGCAGGGCCGCCCGGGCGATTCTCGAAGAGCAAGCGGCCCTTGAGTTTGCACAGGGGGTCGTTGACATGCTCACGCTGGAGGGGTCACGGGTGGGTGGCGTCAGGACATCGGACGGTCGCACGTATCGGGGTAAGGCGGTGGTACTAACAGCCGGGACGTTTCTCCGAGGCCGGATTCACATCGGCACCACGACGCGGATCGATGGGGGGCGTGCCGGGGATCCCGCGGCCGTGGAGATTGCCAAGCAGCTGGAGGATCTGGGACTCGAAGTGGATCGGTTCAAGACGGGGACGCCACCGCGGGTCGACGGCCGTTCGGTAAATGTTCGGAGTCTAGAGCGCCAGGACGGGGACGTAGGGCAGTTCCGTTTCTCGTTTTATGCCAATGAGATACGCCCAGCACAGGTGCCATGCTGGATCACCTGGGCCGGTGAGCCGGTGAAATCCATCATTCGACAGTCCCTCGATCAGTCGGCGCTGTACGGAGGGGTGATTGCGGGCCGTGGGCCGCGTTACTGTCCGTCGATCGAGGACAAGATCGTCAAGTTCCCGGACGCAGAGCGGCACCAGCTTTTTCTGGAGCCCGAGGGACTCGACACGTCGGAGCTGTACGTGAACGGTCTCTCGACGTCGCTGCCGGTCTCCGTACAGATGGACATGCTCGCGGCGGTTCCGGGGCTCGAGTCGGCCCGCATGACGCGCCCCGGGTACGCGATCGAGTACGATTATTACCCGCCCCACCAGCTCACACCATGGCTGGAGCTGAAGGCTATCGAAGGGCTCTTCTTCGCTGGGCAGATCAACGGGACCACCGGATACGAGGAAGCCGCGGGGCAGGGGATCGTCGCGGGGATCAACGCAGTCCGGAGGGTTAGGGATGAGGAGCCGGTGGTGTTGGGTCGGGAGGACGGGTATATCGGCGTTCTTGTGGACGATCTCGTCACGCGCGGCGTGGACGAGCCATACCGGCTGTTCACGTCACGAGCGGAATTCCGACTGCTTCTGCGCCAGGACAACGCCATCAAACGTCTCGGACCGCTCGCCGCCCGGCTCGGACTTCTGACGGACAACGAGCGACGCGGCCTCGATCGGCGGCTCGAGGATGAGAACGCGTTGCTCGGGTTCGCTCGGGAGCGGGCCATCAAGCCGGGCCCGGCGAACACCATCCTCGCCGCGCAGGGAGAGCCGGAAATCTCGGAGCCACAGAAAATCGCCGACCTGGTACGGCGGCCCCGCGTCGCCCTGGCCGCCCTCCTTGGGGTGGTGGGTGTCGATGCCCCAACGACCGAACCGGACGTGGTGGGTTCGGTCGAGGTGGAGCTCAAGTACGCCGGCTACCTTGAGAGAGAGCGGGATGCCGCCGCGCGACTGGTGGAGCTGGCCGGCTTCCGCTTGCCGAACGACATGGTCTACAGCGAATTGAAGAGTCTGAGCACGGAAGCGAGACAGAAGCTCGACAGGATCCGGCCGGGATCGTTGGCACAGGCCGGCCGTATCCCTGGAGTCTCGCCCGCCGATCTTCACAATCTGGTCCTGGCGGTCCAGCGACGTCGCCGATCAGCCGCCTGAGCCGGGATGTTTCACGTGAAACACCGCCTCCCGGCTTGATCTCGATCGACATTCGGGGTACGAGGCGCCCAAGTGGGTCGGACCTCGCTGGACAGCAAGCGGAACCCAATGCATCCCAGCGGGTTAGCTGGATGGCTTGGTGTTCAGTTGGTGACTGTTTCACGTGAAACAGTCGGCCGTAATTGCGAAACACGTGTCGTACGTCACAAATTGCCGTGTTCGTCGGTAGTACTTTTGCGGCCTACCACCTCTTTGAATCGCCGGCAGTCCACCAACGGTCGGCTTTTCATCTAACATGTTGCAGTAAAAGACGTTACACTCATGGGTCGAGTGATTGCCATCGCGAACCAGAAGGGCGGCGTTGGGAAAACGACGACCGCCGTCAATCTCGCCGCGTCGCTGGCCGCGGCGGAACGGCGCACGCTTTTGGTGGATGCGGATCCTCAGGCGAACGCCACTAGCGGGATCGGAGTGGACCGCGCCCGCGTCGAGCAATCGCTCTACGACGCCTTGCTCGGCGACGCATCGCTGCGCGATACCGTGCTCTCGGGGGTCGGTTTTCCGGCGTTGTCCGTTGTGCCCTCAACCCAGGACTTGGTGGCGGCCGAGATCGAGCTGGTGAGTCGATCGGGCCGCGAATCGATGATGCGACGCATCCTCGCCCCGGTCCGGGACGATTACGAGTTCGTGCTCATCGACTGCCCGCCGTCCCTCGGACTCCTCACGCTGAACATGCTCACGGCGGCGGATTCCGTGTTGATCCCCATCCAGTGCGAGTACTACGCGCTGGAAGGCTTGTCCCAATTACTGAACACCGTGCGCTTGGTCCAGCAGAACTGCAATCCAGGGCTCGCCATCGAAGGCGTCTTGCTCACGATGTACGACGCCCGCCTCAACCTTTCGCGCCAGGTCGGCGTCGAAGCGAAGGAATATTTTGGCCCGAAGGTGTATCGCACGACGATCCCGCGGAACGTGCGGCTCGCCGAGGCGCCGAGTTTCGGAAAGCCGATCATTCTCTACGACGTACAATCGGTTGGCGCCAAGAGCTACCTCTCGCTAGCGCAGGAGATCATCCGCCGCGCCGGCGCCGCCGACAGCGGTAGTCGCGCGAACTCCCCGGTCGCCACCGCACAGGTGCCCGCATGACCAGCAACAAAGTCGGGCGCACGCGCCTCGGACGCGGGTTGGAGGCGCTCCTGGGTCCGCCTCCCACGGTCGAGGACGCGCGCCGCGAAGGATCGCTGCAGCGGGTCCCCATCGACGCCATCGAGCCGAATCCCTACCAGCCGCGCCAGGCCTTCGAAGACGACGCACTGCAGGAGCTGTCGGAGTCGATGAAGACCGCGGGGCTGCTGCAACCCGTCGTGCTGCGACCCACCGAGAACGGATCGTACGAGCTGATCGCGGGAGAGCGGCGCTGGCGCGCGGCCAGGCAACTCGGGTGGCGATCCATCGACGCCGTCATCCGCGACGTCGACGAGCGAACGCTCCTCACCCTGGCGCTGGTGGAAAACCTGCAACGCGACGCACTCTCGCCGGTCGACGAGGCACGCGGGTACGCGCGACTCATCGAGGAGTTCTCGTCATCGCAGGCCGACGTCGCCGAGCTGGTCGGGAAGGACCGGTCCACCGTCGCGAACGCACTCCGCCTGCTGAAGCTGCCGGACAGCATCCAGGAACTCCTGCACTCGCGGAGGCTGTCCACCGGACACGCACGGGCGCTCCTGCAGCTTCACGACGCGCATGAGATCGAAGCGCTCGGTCAGCGAGCCGTGGCCGAACGCCTCTCGGTGCGTGAGCTCGAGTCGCTCACCCGCAAAGAGCGGACGCCCCAACGGCGCGCCCGCGGCCGGAAGCGGGACCGCCCGACGGTGGACCCCGGCGTACGCCGCGTGGAGGACGCCCTCCGCCGCCGGCTGCAAACGGACGTCCTCGTCACGCACGGGGCCCGCGGCCATGGGCGAATCACCGTCAACTTCTACTCCAACGAGGATCTCGCCCGGTTGCTCGAGATCGTACTGGGCGAGCCGTTCGACGGATGACGAACCAGCGACCCGGCGTCACCGTCATGATTCATCGGGACGGTGCGGTGGAAGGCTGGTCCACCCGCGTTCCGCTGTGGCTAGTGCGCTTCGGCGGCACTGCGGGCATCGCCATTGCCGTGCTGATGGTGCTGGGTGCGGTGCTCTACGCCCCGATCGTTCGAACGGCGCTACGCGTTCCGGGTCTGGAGCGCGAGATCGACCGGCTCGAAGCGCAAAACCAGCAGGTGCTGGAGCTGGCGGCGAACCTGCAGGACGCAGAAGCGCGTTACGAACAGGTGCGCACGATGCTTGGGGGGGATATCGTTCCCGAGCGCGCCAACTCGCGAGAAGAGCTGCCCACGGCCCCGCCCCTGCTGGCGCACACGCCTGGCCGGGTAACGGCCTTCGAGGCGGGCGCTTCGCTGCCGAAGCACTGGCCGCTCGACGCGAGATGGATGATCACGCGAGGTCCGACGCTCTCCACTGACGTGGACGAAGCTCACAGCGGCCTCGATATCGCCGTTCCCCGCGGGACGCCGATCCGGGCCGCCGGCGGTGGGGTGGTCGCTCGCGCGGGTGTCGACGCCGAGTACGGCCGGCACGTGCTCATCGACCACCCGGAGAACTATCAAAGCCTGTACGGTCATGCTTCCAGGGTCCTCGTGGCCGACGGGGACACGGTCCGGGCGGGTCAGGTGATCGGACTCACCGGATCGACGGGGCGATCCACCGCCCCGCACCTGCACTTCGAAATCCGTCAGAGTGGGCGGCTCGTCGACCCGCGCTCGCTCGTGAACTAGGGAGTAGCGCACGCATGGCGATGTTCTCATCCACCGAATCCTCGGGCCCCGCCCCCGCGCGCAGCGGCGGGCGCGAGAACCTCCTGTCGATCATCGCGCCTGGCATGCGCGTGGTCGGCGAGCTGCATACAGATGGCGTCGTGAAGATCGAGGGAGTAGTCGAGGGCAGCATCCGCGCGAAACAGCAAGTCCTCGTGGCCAAAGAGGGCACCGTCGAGGGAGACATCCACACCAAGGAGGCGGTGGTCGGCGGCAAGGTGATCGGCGCGATCTTCGCGGATCAGCGGGTCGAGGTGCAGACCTCCTCCGTGATCGAGGGGGACATCACCACGCAGCGCATCGTCGTACATGAGGGCGGTGAGGTGAACGGCCACGTCCGGATGGCGAACCCCCGAACCGCGGAGAAACCCCCGGTTCGCAAGCCGGCCGACGTGCCGACAGCATTCGGCGCCCCTCCGTCAGCGACCCCGGCCACCAGCAGTGAGCGCGCGACACCAGGGCATGCTAGCTAGATAGTATCGCGACTCCGTCCTGATAGTGTCGTTAAATCTTACCGCCCTGGTCGAGTACCTCGATGAGTACTTGCGCGTCGCCGACGTACCCGACGCGGCACATGCGATCAATGGGCTCCAACTGGAGAACAGCGGGTCGGTCAGCCGCGTCCTCGCGGCGGTCGATGCCTGTCAAGCCACGATCGACGCGGCAGCGGCGGAGGCGCAGACGCTGCTGCTCGTCCATCATGGCCTCTTCTGGTCGGGCCTCGAGCCTCTGCGCGGCCGCCACGGACGCCGGGTCCGCGCGCTGATCCGGGGTGACGTCGCGCTCTATTCCGCGCATCTGCCACTCGACGTCCATCCCGAGGTCGGCAACAACGCCGTCCTGGCCGCCCGACTCGGTATTGCCGAACGGGAGCCGTTCGGCGCGTACCACGGCATTCCCGTCGGCGTTGCCGGCCGGCTCGACGTCGCTCGTCAGGATCTAGTCGACCGGCTGAAGGGTGTCCTCGGCGTCGATCCGTTCGTCATTCCGGCCGGACCGAACCACGTGAGCCGGGTCGGTGTGGTGACGGGGGGAGCGGGCGGCATGATCGGGCAGGCCCGCGATGCGGGACTCGACACGTTTGTCACCGGCGAAGGTGCGCATCACACCTACTTCGACGCCGAGGAATGGGGTCTCAACGTGATCTACGCGGGGCATTATGCCACCGAGACCGTTGGGGTCCAGGCGCTCGCAGCTCATCTCGCGTTGCGATTCGAGCTGCCGTGGGCGTTCTTCGACCACCCAACCGGTCTGTGATCCGCGGCGTCGCGGGACCGGCGTGGCTGTTCGTGGCCGTGGTGGCCTGGGCGTGCGGGGGCCGCCCCGCGGCGGATCCGCCGATCCCGCAACCCGCCCCCGGTGATTCGGCGCCGCCGGTGCCATCTCCTATCATTGACTCGCTGCCAGCCGGCGTGGCGCAGTTGGATAGCCTGGTCATCCCGCGCGACCGTGCAGCGCTGGACACCGTCGCCGTGGATTCCGCGGCCGCCGATACCGCGCCCGCGTCGCCTCCGCCGCTGCGGCTTTGCGCGGGTGGCGATGTCCTCATTGGAAACAACCTCGACACGACGTGGGCCGGACGGGCGAGCAGGCGTTTGGGACGCTGGGTAGACCCGTTCCCCGATCCTGACTCCCTGCTCGCACCGCTTCGCCCGCTCGTGGCCGATGCCGACGTCGTGCTCTTGAACGTCGAGGGTGCGATCGGTACCGGGCCCGCCCCGTCGAAATGCCGCCCGGGATCAACCACCTGTTATGCGTTCCGCCAGGAGATCGGCGTGGCCGGTGCGCTCGTGCGGCTGGCCAATCCGGCGTCCTTCGTGGCGAACGTCGCGAACAACCACGCCATGGACGCGGGGGCTGCCGGCTTCCGCGAGACGATCCGCCACCTGGGGCACGCCGGCGCCTACGTCACCGGCGCGGACTCGAACGCAACGGTCGTGGTTACCCCGGGAGGCGATTCGGTTGCGATTCTCGGGTTCAGCACGTTTCAGGCGGGCCTGGACGCGCGCGACCTCGAAGGCGTCACGAGACTGGTGGCCCGGGCGCGGGCGCGGACCCCGATGGTCGTCGTGACCGTGCACATGGGGGCCGAAGGCGGCGGCGCGCAGCGCACGCCAAACGTCATCGAGACCTTTGTCGGGGAGAACCGCGGCAACCCGGTTGCGTTCGCGCGCGCCGCGGTGGCGGGCGGAGCCGCCGCCGTGATCGGGCACGGTCCGCACGTGATGCGCGGGATGGAGTGGTGGGACGGCGCGTTCGTCGCCTATTCGCTCGGCAACCTCCTCACGTACGGGCCCTTCACCCTCAGCGAGCCGAACAACCGTGGCGCGATCGCGTGTGTGGACCTCGCGCACGATGGCTCGACCACCGCGGCACGGGTGCGCTCGACGGTGCAGGAACTGCCCGGCGTGGTTCGGCCGGATCCAAGCGGTCGGGCCGCAGCGCTCGCCGATTCCCTGAGCCGGCTGGATTTTCCGGTCACGGCGGGGCGGGCCCTGCACGAAACGTGGTTCGCGGCGCCTACCCGGTCTTCAACGGGATCACGAATCGAACCGTAATCGTTTCCGCCGTTTGCGGCGTGACCCGGCAGTGACACGATTCCCCGATCAGTCGCTTGATGCCAAGGACTTCCGATTCGTCGATACTCGGGACGTCCCGATAGACGATCTCGATGGTTTCGCTGCCGATGACGTGAAACGTCATGGGCCGTCCTGACAGCCGGTGGTGCGGATCCACCGTCGTCAGGCGGTCCCGCAGCAGCTCCTGGATCTCGCCGAGCCGAGCGCGCAGGACCGGATCGGTTACGGTCTCGGGGGTGTGGGGCACGTGGCGTCTCGTGTGGCGTTGGTGACGGCGATCCGGGCGTTGCGGCGCATCCCCTGCGCCCCGGCCCTCTCGAGCGCCGTGCGGCCGAAACGGCGGTCGAACTCCTCGTCGGAGATATGCTGCAGCTGGTCCAGGTCGAGCGCCGCCAGCTGCGGGTCGTACTCCAAGAGGTCGTCCGCGGTCTCACGGGCGAACCTCGTATTCCACGGGCACACCTCCTGACAGATGTCACACCCGAACACCCAGTGGTCCATGAGTGGCCAACGCTCCTCCGGGATCTCGTCGCGGTGCTCGATGGTCAAGTAGGAAATGCACCGCCGGCTGTCCAGGACGCGTTCTTCGCGAAACGCGTTGGTGGGGCACGCGTCGAGGCAGAGCCGGCACGAGCCGCAGCGGTCGGCTTCGAACGGCGGGTCCGTTGCCAGGTCGAGGTTCGTCAGCACGGTCGCGAGGAAGGTGTACGAGCCGCCCCCGGGATCGATCAGCATCGTGTTCTTGCCGATCCATCCGAGCCCGGCGCGCTGCGCGAGCTCGCGCTCCGGCACGGGTCCATGATCGACGTAATGTCTCGCGAGGACGTCGCCCCCACCCAGCGAGATGACGTAGTGCACGAGGTCATCGAGCGGGCCTGTCAGCGCCCGATGATAGTCCCTGCCACGCGCGTATCGTGCGACCCGCCCCGTGCCCGGCCGGCGTGGTGGGTCAACGTAGGTGTAGTGTTTCAGCAAGACCACGGCGCGGGTCGCGCCGGGAAGGATGCGGTGCGGTTCGAGCCGCCGGCCGGCTTGCCGTTGCATGTACGTCATCGTTCCCGCCATGCCTTCCGCCAACCAGTGCCGCAGCGCATCGGCGTGTGGAACCGGGTCGAGCGTCGTGATCCCGGCGCGGTCGAACCCGAGCTCGACCGCGCGGCGCTTCACGAGGTGCGACCTCGCCTCGGGGGTCACGGCCGAATGACCTCGCGGCGCCAACGTGCGAAGCGAATCACATCCTCCACGGACGGCACGGCGCTCTCACTCCCGTAGGCGGTGTACAGGCGCCACCGGACGTAGGCGCCGGGCGGCAGCGGGAGAAACGGAAACCGCCGGTACCAGCCGCGGGCGCGAAACGCCCACACCGTCGCAAGCAGATCGATCGCGAGCCGCGGCCGGACCAGCGCGCGCATCGTGAGCGCCGCGCACAGGCTGGTCCACCCACCACGGGTGCCACCGTGCGCCGACGTCGTGACTTCGCTACTCCCGTTCACGCTACGCTCCTCGAGTCAGGGCGCGCACGTGCGAGGATGCGCCCGTAGGCTGCCCCATCCATGCCATACTTGTATATTGGCGCCTGGCGCGGCCGCAAGCGCAGCGCGCGCTCGTGGTCTGCTCGTGGTTCCCGCGGCGACCCCGGCATCTCGTTGCTTCGTCGGGCGAACAGAGGGAGGCAGAATCCACCGCACCAACCGAGGAGAGCATGACCGACCCCAAGGGCAATCTCCTGCGTGGCTCGCCGATCCAACCACGCCCCATCACGGGGAGCGAATCCGCCGCCGACCTCATCGACAACGCATTCCTCGCCTATAACGCCGGACGCCTCCGTGAGGCGAGCCACTTGTTCGTCGAACGGATGCTGGCGGACGACTGCACGGTCGGCATGAGCCTCACCGGCGCCCTGACGCCGGCCGGGCTCGGGATGTCGACCGTAGTTCCGCTGATCCAGGCCGGCTTCGTGGACTGGATCGTATCGACCGGGGCGAACCTGTATCACGACGCGCACTTTGGGCTCGGGTACTCGATGCATCGCGGGACGCCGTTCGCCGACGACGTCAGCCTCCGCGAGAACGGCGTTGTCAGAATCTACGACATCTTCTTCGACTACGGCGTTCTGCTCCGGACCGACGAGTTCTTCCGCAAGATCTCCCTTCGGGAGGAGTTCCAGCGTCCGATGAGCACCGCTGAGTACCACTACCTGATCGGAGGCTACGTGCGCCAGCGCGAGCAGAAGCTGGGTCTCACACACCGCTCGCTGCTCGGTGCCGCGTACGAATACGGCGTACCAATCTACACCTCGTCGCCGGGCGATTCGTCAATCGGAATGAACGTCGCCGAGCTCGCCCTCGGAGGCAGCAAGTTGCGGTTCGACGTCTCCCAGGACGTGAACGAGACTGCCGCCCTCGTCCTCAACGCCAAGCGACGCGGCGGGACGAGTGCCGTCCTCATCGTCGGCGGCGGGAGCCCGAAGAACTTCCTCCTGCAGACCGAGCCCCAGATCCAGGAAGTCCTGGGCATCGAGGAGAAAGGGCACGACTTCTACCTGCAGATCACGGACGCCCGTCCGGATACGGGGGGGCTTTCAGGCGCCACGCCGGGCGAGGCGGTGAGTTGGGGGAAGGTCGACCCCCAACAGCTGCCGTACTCAGTCGTGTGCTACTCCGATACGACCATCGCCCTTCCCCTCCTCGCGGCCTACGCGCTCGGAAGACGGAAGCCGCGCACCCCCAAGCGCCTGTTTCACCAGCGGGACGAAGCCATGGAGCGGCTGAAGGCTGCCTACCGCGACGCGCGCGACTTCCGTGACTCACGCGTTGCCGCATCGGCCTTGCCGAGAGTGGACGACTGACATCTCCGAGCCATCAGGGCGGGCGCAGGCGAAGGGCGGTTGGGGCCCCCTAAACGCTCCGCCCGGTGAGAGTTCCCGACGTGCGTGCTGCAGGCAGGAAAGCGCGCCCGGCGGTCTCGGCGACGATCGAGGGGGGGCGGGCTACCGGCTCCCCGCCCGGACGGTCTGCGGCTTGCTGAGCACCGGGTTGCCGCCCCACGTTTCCGGCGGGGGGGCGAGGACATCGCTCGCTGACCATGACGCGGCTCGAGGCGAGAATCCGTCGCGGCGGTTCGCACCTGAGACCGGAAAGGGAGCATTCGCTGCGTGGTTGAGAAGAAGCCCTGCCCGCTCCCGAGCCCGTGGTTCGTGTGGCACGCAGATGTCATCGCGCCGGGCATGCGCGTCTTGGACGTGGCGTGTGGGCGCGGCCGGCACGCCATTGCCGCCGCGCGCCGCGGCGCCAGCGTCGTGGCCCTCGACGTGGACGCCGCGAGCCTGCGCCACGGCGAAGAAGCGGCGCGTAACGCCAACGTATCCATTCAGTGGGTGCAAGCCGACCTCGAGCGTGATTCGCTGCCGGCAGGCCCGTTCGATGTCGTCCTGCTCTTCAACTACCTGGACCGGCGGCGCATGAAGGTGTTCCTCGATGCGGTGTGTGCCGGCGGGTATCTGCTCGGTGAGACCTTTCTGGAGCGCCAGCGGGCCCTCGGATGGGGACCAACCTCGACCGATCATCTCCTGGCGGCCGGGGAGATCTTTTCGCTGATCCATCCCTACGAGCTCGTTTCCGCGCGCGAGGCGCTGGAAATGCTCGACGGGCGGCCGATGGCGGTGGCAAGCGTGCTCGCCCGTCGCCCGCTTCGCTGAGTCGCGGCCACGCTGGCAACCCCTACCGCACCAAACTAGCTTTGATGCCATGATCGACACGCGGAACGGTCGGCGGGTCGCCGTCGTCGGCGGTTGTCGGACGCCGTTCTGCCGTGCGGGCACATCGCTCAAGGACGTCACGGCGGTCGACCTGGCCCGCCACGCGGTGGTGGAGCTGGTGCACCGGGCGAATCTCGATGGCGGCGTGGTCGATACCATGTACTTCGGCCAGGTGGTGGCGAGCCCGCTGGCGCCGAACCTGGCGCGGGAGGTGAGTCTCCTCCCGCAATTTCCCAAGCATATTCCCGCCGCTTCCGTAAACCGTGCCTGTGCATCGTCCAACGAGGCGATCGCACAGGGGGCGGCGCAGATCGCTTCTGGCCACGCGGAAGTGGTCGTGGCCGGTGGCGCCGAGAGCCTCTCGCAGGTGCCGATCCTCCACTCGCAGCGATTCGCCGAGCTGCTCATGGGCCTCAGCAAGGCCAAGTCCGTGGGCGCCCGCGTCAAGCTGCTCTCCCGATTCCGCCCCAAGGACCTCGTTCCCGTCGCACCCGCGATCGCCGAGCCGTCCACCGGCGAGACGATGGGGCAGTCAGCGGAGAAGATGGCCAAGCTGAACAATATCGGGCGGGAAGCCCAGGACCGGTTCGCGCTCCGCAGCCACCAGCTCGCCCATGAGGGTACCGTCGACGGGCGGTTGACGCAGGAGATCGCGCCGATCCTCGTCATCGAGGGACACGACCCCGTGCTAGCGGACAACGGCATCCGGCCGGACACCACCATGGAAAAGATGTCCCAACTCAAGCCGGTGTTCGATAGGCAATACGGCAGCGTTACCGCCGCCAATTCCTCGCCGCTGACCGACGGCGGGGCCGCCGTGCTGCTGATGAGCGAGGAGGCGGCGCGATCCTTGGGTTACGCGCCGCTGGCGTGCATCCGGTCGTACGCCGTTGCCGCGCTGGACCCCGGGGAGCAGCTGCTCATGGGACCTGCCTACGCGGTTCCCACCGCTCTCGATCGAGCCGGCATCGCATGGAGGGACCTCGGCCTGGTGGAGATGCACGAGGCGTTCGCGGCCCAGGTTCTGTCGAACATCCAGGCATTCGAGTCGCGTGAATGGGCAGAGAAGCACCTGGGCCGGGGCGAGCCCATCGGGCAGATCGACTGGGACACGCTGAACGTGATGGGAGGCTCGATCGCCATCGGGCATCCGTTCGGTGCCACCGGCGCGAGGATCACGCTGACGCTGGCTAACGAGATGGCGCGCCGCGACGTGCAGTTCGGTCTCATCTCGGTGTGCGCGCAGGGCGGGATGGGCTTCGCCATGGTCCTGGAGCGCCGGTGACCGGCAGCGCGTTCACCGTCCGGATCGAGCGCGGCGTCGCATGGCTCGAGCTGAATGTGCCCGACTCCCCCGTGAACAAGATCACGCGCGAGGTCCGCACCGAGCTGAGCGTCCTGCTCGACAAGCTGCCGACCAACGACGCCGTACGCGCAGTCGTGTTGATCTCCCGTAAGCCCGGAACCTTCATCGCCGGGGCCGACATCGACGAATTCGTCGCACTCCGGTCGCGCGAAGAGGCGCTCAACCTGATCACGGTCGGGCAGGCGCTCATCAACCGGCTCGCCGCGCTGCCGGTGCCGGTCGTCACGGCGATTCACGGCACGTGCTTCGGTGGCGGACTCGAGACGGCGCTGGCCTGCACATACCGTATTGCCACCGACGATCCCAAGACCATGCTGGGGCTGCCGGAGGTCCAGCTCGGCATCATCCCCGCGGCCGGCGGGTGCCAGCGGCTTCCGCGCCTGATCGGCGTCCGTGCGGCGTTGGACCTCATACTGGTCGGGAAGCAGGTACCCGCGCGGCGGGCACACCGGCTGGGCATGGTGGACGAGCTCGTTCACCCCGCCATCCTCGAGGTCGTTGCGGCGCACGCCGCCCAACGCCTGGCCGACGGCTGGCGGCCGTCGCGGAACGGGTTCGACGTCGGGGAGCTGGCGCTGGAGAAGAATCCGCTCGGCCGAAGGATTCTCTTCCGGACCGCTCGCAAACGGGTACAGAGCCGAACGGGCGGCAACTACCCCGCGCCGCTCGCGGCCCTCGACGCCATCGAACACGGCCTGGATCACGGAATCGAAGCCGGGCTGGACATGGAGGCCGCGCATTTCGCCGAGCTCGCGGTTGGTCCGGTGTCCCGCAACCTGGTGCGGATCTTCTTCGCGACCACGGCGCTCAAGAAGGATCCCGGCGTCGA
>Ga0302046_10000178_pt1 | contig 68738 bp, 59 predicted proteins | sample RVTome_11_FD_200261 | JGI IMG/M metagenome (GOLD analysis project Ga0302046, IMG submission 200261) | Soil microbial communities from uranium-contaminated site in the Upper Colorado River Basin, Wyoming, United States - RVT147D111 (version 2) ... | reverse complement strand
CGGGGCGTCGAATACGTGGACCGGGTATTTTCCTTACGACGCGGGATACTTACGCCAGTAGCGGGCAAGGCCGTACCAGCTTGCCCCCGGCTGCCCCATCTGTTCGTACGGCGTTCGGTCGGTGCCGGCCACCGTCGCCCGCATCGCAGCAAGGTGAACGTCATGAAACGCCCGGGCCTGTTCGTGGTCGTCGCCGCCGTCCTGCAGCAAGAGGCGGACCTCCTCGGCCCAGGCATCGAGCCGGCGGGCCACCTCGTCCAGGTGCCATCGAACGTCGCCCGACGGGCCGAAGTGCGTCAGGAAAAGACGGGCCGGGTTCCAGGCGCGCAGCTTGTCCAGGCTCTCGTGCCAGCGTTCCAGGTGGATATCCGGCGGCGGGGCTACCGGGACAAGATACCGAAGGCCGGTGACACGCATCCCCGCCGTGTCGCCCACGAAGGCGATCCCCGTTGCATGATCGAGGTAGCTGACGTGGTGTATGGCGTGCCCCGGCGTATACGCCACCTCCAGCGTGCGCCCGCCGACGGCAACCGTCTCGCCGCCGTCGAGGCGGTGTACGTTGGCCTCCGGCGTGGGCAGGAAATCGCCCCAGCGCATCGCCATCTCGTCGCCGTAGATCCGCTGCGCGCTCGCCAGCAGCCGCTCCGGCCGGATCATATGCTTCGCGCCGATCCGGTGGACGTAGACCTGGACGTGCGGATACCGGGCCACCAGGGTGCCGGTAGCGCCCGCGTGATCCAGGTGGATGTGGGTCAGCAGCACCCCGCAGACGTCGTCGAAGCCGAAGCCTCGGAGGGCAAGCCCGCCGGCCAGCCTATCGAGCGAAACCGTCGGGCCGGGATCGACGAGCAGCAGGCCCGCCTCCGTCTCCAGCACGCCGCAGGCGATCAGGCGGGCCTGTCCCTGATACGCAACGTCGACAAACCAGGTCTTGTCCGCGATCTCCGGAGGCTGCATGGAGTGCTCGGTAGGCGTCTGTGGCGGTTTGGAAGCCTGTACGACAGCCCTGTCAAAAAGAAGCCCGGCAACTTGTTCCACCCGGGTCCCTTTCCTCGCGTTCATCCACCGCCGTTGAACCGGCTCACTGCCGCTGCAAACGTACTTCTATCTGAGCGTATCGCTGCGATATCCGACGTACGAAGCACGGAGGACGAGAGAACCGGGAGGCAGCGTGAGGCTGAAAAAGCCGTGCGCGTTCGTGACGACGCCAGCCCGCTGGTGAACCTCATAGACCGTAGCGCCCACGAGCCGTTCTCCCGTCCGGGCATCCTCCACATAGCCGCTCACGGTAACGGACTGTGCCGATGCGGCGGAACTCCACCCGAGCGCCCATACCAGCATCGCGAAAAGATGAATACCCTTCACAGAACCATGATCTCGCCCCGCAGTCATGTGCTTCCAAAATTTGTATACTCAGAGACCGGTTGGCCGAAGAGCGCTTCTGAACATAGCCTACGTAACGAATGAAAGTGCTATACATTGCGGCGGAGTGTAAGCCGTTTGCCAAAATGGGCGGGGTGGGTGACGTTGCCGGTGAACTTCCTCCCGCCCTCCGGGCCCAGGGCATCGACGTAGCGGTCGCCCTGCCCTGCTACGGCTCCATGAACCCGGACTACGTCACAGACCGAAATGCCTATGCGTTCGACGTCCCGTTCGGCGACACCGTCGAACCTGTAGCCGTCCACCGGGGCGACCTGCAAGGCGTACCCGTGTACTTCATCCAGAACGCCACGTTCTTCGAAGGCGATGCCTACGCACGGCCGTACGTATATAGCCTGGATCTGCCCTTCAAGGACGACATCCTGCGCTTCTCATTCTTCTCGGAAGCCTGCCTGGCGCTGGTCCGGACGCTGCAGCCGGACATCGTCCACATCAACGACTGGGTGCTCGGCTATCTCTTCGGACGCATGGTGCAGGAAGACCTGCCGCCCAAACGCGTCCTGACCGTTCACAACATCGGCTACCAGGGCAACATCTGGAAAGATCGGATCCGGGGCTGGCACATCGAACGCGTCCTCCTCTACGACCCCCGCATCGGCCCTCGCTTCGACGCCTCCTTCGGGCGCGACGTGAATGCGCTGCGGCTGGCCCTGGAACTCGCCCACCGGGTCAATACCGTCAGCCCCACGTATGCCGAAGAGATCACCCGCCCCGAGAATCCCGCCGCCTTCTTCGAAGGAGGCAAAGGGCTCGACTTCGTCACCCGGCGCCTGGCCGACGAAGGACGGCTCGTAGGCATCCTGAACGGCTACACTTACCCGCACCAACCCACGGAGAAAGCGTTTGCCCGCAAGTGCCAGGAGAAAGCCCGGGCCAAAGCGGCGCTCTCCGAGGCGTTTGCCGAACCGGATGCGTTTTTACTCGGCTTCGTGGGACGGGCCGTCGAGCAAAAATTCAGACTCCTGACCGAACCCCTGATGGGCCGCCCCGTCCTGGATCATATCCTCGACCTGGACCACGTCAACGTAGCCATCCTCGGCACCGGCGTCCCGGCCTACGAGTGGTTTATCGGCAACATCGCCACCCGCTACTTCTCCGGCGCGTTGCCGTACCAGGAGTATCTGTACCGGCCCCGCCGCACGAATTATACGTTCAAGATTGCCTTCGACGGCGAGATGAAGCAGCGCATCTGCCTCGGCAGCGACGTCTTCCTGATGCCGAGCCTCTTCGAACCGTGCGGGATCATCCAGATGGAGTCGATGAACAACGCGACGCCGCCGCTGGTGCGCTGGACCGGCGGCCTGGTCGATACCGTCGCCCCACACACCGCCTCCGGCGGCACCGGCTTCGGCTTCAACGGGGGCACCCGGGAGGAGGTGCTCTGGAACCTGCTCAGCACCGTCAACAAGGCCCGCGACGTCTACCTGAACGACCCGCAGACCTTTGCGCACCTCCAGCGCAACGCGTTCTCCGCGCGCTACACATGGGAAGACGCAGCCCATCGGTACCTGGAAGACGTGTATAAGCCCGCGCTGGACGCCGCCTAGATGAAAGCCTATGCCATCATCACCGCCGGGCTGCTCTGCGCGTTCCTCGCATCGCCAACGGCGCGCTTTTCGGCCTGAGAGTGGGAACGGTGCTGTCGCTGGTCGGCGGGCTCGGCGCCTTGCTGACCGGTTTCTGGATCGGCCGTCGCGGCACCCGCCTGATACGCCGGTTCGTCGATGAAAGCGAACACCGGCGGGCGGACCGGCTCATGCAGGAATGGGGCATGATTGCGATCATCGTCACGCGTCCCGTTCCACTGCTCGCCGAGACGTTCAGCATCGTCGGGCGTAAAACGTAAGGGGGCTGGCCGAGACGGTGCTACTTCAGTACATATCGCCGCGCCGGAACAGCGACTGGAACTTTGCCGCCATCGGCAGCGAGCCCTTGACCTTGATCCGGCCCCGCATCACCAACCCCATCGGGTCCTCTTCGCGGTTGTTGACTTTCAGCCAGTCCTCGGCGGACGTCGTGACCGTGACGGTGGGGGTTTCGTGCACCCCTTCTAGGATCCGGAGCTGCCCGTCTCCGATGAGGAGCTGGTACTCAGCCGCCCCATCACCCGTCAGACTGAGTTGGACGACGCCCTCGACCCCGGCCGCCGCCTCGGGCATAAACCGGTCGGCATAGGACGCGATGACTTCGGCGATGGTCGTGAATCTGGCCATGGTTTGTCTGCCTGTTTACCGATCGGCTTCTCGATCACGACGCACGAGTTCGCGGCGCAAGATCTTGCCGGAGGGTACCTTGGGAATCTGGTCGATGAACTCCACGTAGCGGAGCCTTTTGTACGGCGCTACCTGCTCGGCGACGAAAGCCATGATCTCCTCTGCCGTAGCTACTGCGCCGGGCTTGAGCACGACGAACGCTTTCGGCACCTCGCCGGCTTCCTCGTCCGGGCAGGGGATGACAGCAGCGTCGGCCACGGCCGGGTGCGAATGCACCACGGCTTCCAGCTCCGCCGGCGCCACCTGCAACCCTTTGTACTTGATCAACTCTTTGACGCGGTCTACGATGTAGAAATAGCCGTCCTCGTCTACGGACCCGATGTCCCCGGTGTGGAGCCAGCCTTGTTCGTCGAGCATATCCTGCGTGGCGTCCGGGCGCTTGTGATAGCCCTTCATGACTTGCGGTCCACGGATCCAGAATTCACCCTGCTCGCCGGCCGGCAGATCTTCGCCCGTTGTCACATCCACTACGCGGATCTCGGTGTTCGGCACGGGAAAGCCGATGGACGCGACCTTGACGTTCGCTCCTTTCGGCGTGAAGTGGGTGACCGGGCTCGTCTCGGTAAGTCCATAGCCCTGCTTTACGACGCAGCCCAGCCGGCCGGCACATCCTTCGGCCACCGCCTCGGGCAGCGGCGCCGCCCCGGAGACGATGGTATGCAGCGCCGAGAGGTCGTATTGATCGACGAGGGGGTGTTTGGCCAGCGCGAGCACGATGGGCGGGACGAGATACGCCAGCGTCACCCGGTGCCGCTGCACCAGGTCGAGGAACTGCTCCAGGTCGAAACGCGGCATCGTGACGATGGTGGTGCCTGCGCTGAGGGCCATGCTCATGACGACGACCATCCCGTAGATGTGGTAAAACGGCAAGATGCCGATGAGCACTTCACCCTCCTCCATCCGCTCCATCGACAGGGTCTGCGCGATGTTGGCCACGAGGTTGTGGTGCGTCAGCATCACGCCTTTGGGCAGGCCGGTGGTACCGCTCGAATAGGGCAACACGGCCAGGTCCTCAAACGGATCGATCGCGACGGCCGGCGCCTCCGCCTCGCTGCCGAACAGGTCGGCAAACGGCGTAGCACCCTCGGCCTCTCCGAAGACGAACACCTCTTCCACCCCGGCCTGTTGGGCCGCTTCCCGGGCCGTACCGAGAAACGGCGGGACGGTGACGAGAAAACGCGCCCCTGCATCCTGGAGTTGATGGGCCAGCTCGCCGGCCGTGTACGTCGGGTTGACGGTCGTGATGACCCCGCCGACCGTCGTCACGGCGAAGAAAACGACGGCATACTCGGGCAGGTTGGGGCTGAAGACGCAAAACACATCGCCTTTGCCGAAGCCGCGCGCGGTGAGTCCGCCGGCCACCTTGCCTACGGCGTCCTGCAACTGCCCGAAGGTGAGCGTACGCCCGGTCGGCCCGTCGATAAGGGCGGGTTTGTCGATCCAACGCTGCGCCTTGCGGAAGACGTACGCCGGCAGCGACATCGAAGGGATCGTTACGTCGGATAAAGGGCTGCGGTAACTCATGGGTGGGTAGCGTTATCGAGGGGTAAGGCGTTTTTTCGAAAATCGGAAAACCGGAAGCGATTCCCAAACCCGAATCCTCGATTTGCCCATGTCCTTGTAAAAGCGCTCATGATAGCCGAACTTCGAGCCCATCCCACCGGCGAGCAAACTGCCGCAGGGCAGCCTACACGGAAGGACGGCGCTCCGTTATGGACATGAAGCGCGACTATTACGAGGATATCCAATTCCTCAAGGACCACGTCGAGCGCTTCTGGTTCGCCGTGATGCTCCTGGCTCTGGCCGTGCTGCCGCACCTCGTGCAGAACTTCACGATGTATGTGGTCAACTTTCTGGCCATCAACGTCATCGTGGCGCTGGGCATGAACATCCTGGTAGGGTACACCGGCCAGGTGTCGCTCGGCCACGCCGGTTTTATGGCCATCGGGGCGTACGGCACGGTGCTGTTGATGACGGAGGGCGGCCTTCCTTTCCCCCTGGCCATCCTCGCTGCGGCCTTCATCGCCGCCGGGTTCGGCTTTATGCTGGGCCTGCCGGCGCTACGCCTCGAAGGCCCGTACCTGGCCATCGCCACGCTGGGCTTCGGCCTGGCGATCACCCAGGTCATCGGGCGCTGGTCGCTCTTCGGGGGCCGGATGGGTCTTTCGGTGCCGGCCATGCGCCTGGGGGGGTGGACGATCACAGGCGACAAGGCGATCTACTACGTCATCATTGCGGTGACGGTGCTGCTGGCGCTGGGTGCGCGTACGCTGATGAAGAGCCGGGTGGGCCGCGCCTTCCAGGCCATCCGCGACAGCGACATCGCCGCCGAGACGCTGGGGATCAACCTCGCCTATTACAAGACCCTCAGCTTCGCCGTCAGCGCTTTTTACGCCGGGGTCGCCGGGGGCCTGATCGCCTTCGCGCTCGGCTTTATCAACCCCGACCAGTTCTCGTTCATCCATTCGGTGCTCTTCCTGGCGATGGTGGTCGTCGGCGGGCTGGGCTCGACGCTCGGCTCCGTGCTGGGCGGCATCACCGTAGCCTACCTGAGCCTGAAGATGGACGTGATTCAAGAGTTGCCCGTGCTCGGCGCAGTGATCGAGGCGATCTCCGAGCGGTTTCTGACCGTCAGCGGCATGCCGAACGCGGGCTGGGTCTTCATGGGCCTTGTCTTGATCCTGGTCGTCGTCTTTGAGCCGCAGGGCCTCTACGGCCTCTGGCTGCGCACCAAAAAATACTGGATCACCTGGCCCTTTTGACACCCCCTTCTCGATAGCGAACGACGCGATGCTCCCCCAACTGCTCGCAAGCGGCCTGTCGGTCGGCAGCATCTACGCGCTGATTGCGCTGGCGATGGTGCTGATCTACAAGACGTCCGAGGTACCCAACTTCGCCCAGGGCGATATGGGGATGGTCTGCGCCTTTGCCGCCTACGCCTTCCTGGTCACCTACAGCCTGCCCTTCGGCTGGGCGCTCGCCGCGACGCTGGGGGTGGCCCTGCTGCTCGGCATCGTCTTCGAGTTTCTGTTTATCCGACGCGCCAAAGAGCCGACGACCCTCAACCTGATCATCATGACCCTCGGCTTCCAGCTCATGCTCTTCGGGTTTGCCGGATGGAACTGGGGCGCCGAACAGCGCCATTTTCCCTTTCCCATCTCGGATACTGAAGCGGTAGCGATAGGCCCCGTCGTCGTCAGCGAACTCAACCTGGTCACCCTCGTGACGGCGCTGGTAGTGATGGGGACGCTGTTCGCCTTCTTCCGCTTCACCCGGCTCGGCGTGGCGATGAAGGCGACGCAGCAAAACGCGATGGCGGCCCGGATCAACGGCATCCGAACCCGGCGCATCCTGGCGTTCACCTTCGGTATCAGCTCCGCCATCGGTGCCGTGGCGGCCCTGCTGGTAGCCCCCATCACAACGCTGGACCCGACGCTGATGTGGGACCCCCTGCTCAAAGGCTTTGCGGCGGCCGTGCTCGGCGGCATGACCTCCTTGCCGGGCGCCGCCGCCGGGGGGTACCTGCTCGGCCTCCTCGAAAACCTCTTCGGCGCCTACGTCTCGGTCGAGTTTAAGTCCGTCGTGGCGTTTACCCTGATCGTCGTCGTCCTCTGGTTTCGCCCGTCCGGGCTGTTCGCCCGGCATTACGTGCGGAAGGTTTGAGGGACCGTATTCGCGTGTTATAGTGCCTGGGTGTCATCGTTTTCGAGCTAAACGCACCCAAACACCCACCTAAAAACGCACCGATGCCCGCTGCCTTCTTCGAGGCCGAACACCTGACGCGCCGCTTCGGAGGGCTCGTGGCCGTCGACGACGTGTCCTTCACCGTGGAGCGCGGCATGACGTATTCCATCATCGGGCCGAACGGAGCGGGCAAGACGACGCTGTTCAACTGCATCAGCGGCATCTACACGCCCACGAGCGGGACGATCCGGTTCCAGGGGGATACGATCTCCGGGCTCAAACCCCATCAGATCGCCCGGCGCGGCCTCGCCCGTACCTTCCAGAACCTGGAGCTTTTCGCCCACGTCACGACGATGGAAAACCTGATGCTGGGGCGGCACCTGCACATGCGGACGGGCCTCTGGCGCGGCGCCACCATGCTGTTCCGGCGATCCAAAGCCGTGCAGGAAGAGATCGCCCACCGCACCCGCGTCGAAGAGATCATCGACCTGCTGGACCTGCACGCGGCCCGTAACACGCCGGTGGCCGCCCTCCCCTACGGCACCCAGAAGCTGGTCGAGCTGGGCCGGGCGCTGGCGATGGAACCCACGCTCCTCCTGCTCGACGAACCGTCGGCCGGGATGAACCAGGAAGAACAGCAAGACCTCGTCTTCTGGCTCCAGGACATCAAGGCCGAGTTCGGCGTCACCATCCTGATGATCGAGCACCACATGCAGATGGTGATGGATATTTCGGACCGCATCCTGGCCCTCAACTTCGGCAAGCCGATCACCGAAGGGCCGCCGGAAGCGGTAGCCCGCCACCCGGACGTCATCAAAGCCTACCTCGGCGAAGAAGCCGAAACGCTGCTGCGCGAACCGTGAGGCGTGATGCCTATCGACCCGGAGACTCCGTTGGATCCCTTGTTAACGCTTGCGAACGTCGAGACCTACTACGACCTCGTGTACGCGCTCCGGGGCGTCTCGCTGGACGTCCGCGAAGGCACGATCACGGTCGTCCTCGGCCCCAACGGCGCGGGCAAGACGACGATTCTGAAGACCGTCATGGGCCTGTTGGACGACCAGCCGGACAAGGGGACCATCACCTTTCGGGGCGTGCGGATCGACGGCAAGGACACCGAGGACATCGTGCGCCTGGGCATCGGCTACGTCCCCGAGGGCCGCGCCGTCTTCGACGAGTTGACCGTCCGGGAGAACCTGATGATGGGCGCCTACATCCGCAAAGACCGCACGGGCATCCGAAAAGACCGGGACCGCGTCTATCACTATTTCCCGGTGCTGGCCGAACGCGAGAAACAGTTGGCCGGGACGCTCTCCGGCGGCGAGCAGCAGATGCTGGCGCTCGGCCGCGCCCTGATGAACCGCCCGACGCTGCTGTTCCTCGACGAGCCTTCGCTCGGCCTCTCGCCGCTGCTGGTGCAGGAGATCTTCGCCATCATCCAGGCCATCAACCGGGAAGGCATGACCATCCTGCTGGTCGAGCAGAACGCCCGCATGGCGCTCAACATCGCCGACTACGGCCTCGTGCTGGAAAACGGCCGCTTCGTCACCGCCGGTACCGCCGAGGCGTTGATGCAGGACGAAGACGTGCAGGAGTTCTACCTGGGCATCCGGCAAGAGGTCTCGGCCAAAGGCTACCAGCGGTACAAACGCAAAAAGCGCTGGCGGTAAGCCCGGCCTGGACGAAACGTCAGATGGCTTTGCACTCCCTATTCACTTGCCAGAGAACCGACCTGAGCCGATGGGCCGCCCGGCATTGGGGAAGAGCCAATGGGATGTGACCACTGGGCAAGAGCAAGAATCAAGCAAGAAAGAAGCCGACCTGAGCCGATGGGCCGCCCGGAACGGAGCACCGGCACGCGAGAAGGAAAAAGGGGCTGTCTGAGCGCAGCGAGTTTCCCCTTTTTCCGCGTGCCGGCGCGTAGTTCAGGCCCAGCGGGTCGAGTCTTGATCTTTGGTTCTTTGGATCAAGCCAAAGAACAACAAACCCGGGATCAAGCGTCAAACCCTACAGCATGATTGTCAGTGTACTTACCAAAACCAATGACGACAGATGAGCCTGTGCCTCCCACGGTGAAACCCGCCACGAACCCAGCACAACAGGCAACGGACCGAACGGTGCCGGAAGCCTTCCGGCAGACCGTGCACCGGCTGGGCACGCGCGTAGCCTTGCGCTACAAAGCCTTCGGCCTCTGGCACGACGTCTCGTGGGGCGCCTACTACGAGCAGGCCCGCGCCGTCGGCCTGGCGCTGCGGGCGATGGGCATGCAGCCGGGCGACCGCGTAGCCGTCCTCGGCGACAACTGCCCGGAATGGCTCGTCATCGACCTCGGCGTGCAGTGCACCGGCGGCACCACGGTCGGGATCTACACGACGAACGCGTGGCAACAATGCCAGTACATCGTCAACCATGCCGAAGCCACGTTCCTCTTCGTCGAAAACGAAGAACAACTCGACAAGTGGCTCCGCTTCCGGGACGAAGCACCGACCCTGAAGCGCGTCATCGTGTGGGACCTCGAAGGGCTGCGGGATTTTGAGGACCCGTTGCTGCTCCCGTTCGAGGCCCTGCTGGAACGGGGCCGGCGGGAAGCCGAGCAACAGGCCGCCCTGTTCGAGGCGTGCATCGACGCCGTCGACCCGGACGACACGGCGGTGATCATCTACACCTCGGGGACGACGGGGCCACCGAAAGGCGCCATGATCACCCACCGCAACGTCCTGTGGGTCGTGCAGGCCCTCGTCGACCTTGACCCGGACCAGGCCATCCGGGAGGCCGATGAGGTGATGTCTTTCCTGCCGCTCTGCCACATCTTCGAGCGCCTCTTCTCTGTCTTCGCCCACGTCGCGCTCGGCTATACGGTCAACTTTGTCGAGAGCCTGGAGACCGTGCCCCAGAACCTGCGCGAGATCTCACCGACCGTCGGCTACGGCGTGCCGCGCGTCTGGGAGAAGTACGCCTCGATGATCACCATCAAGATGACCGACGCGACGTGGTTCAAACGGACCGTTTTCGGGCTGGCGCTGCGCCTCGGCCAGGCCTACGCCGGGAAAAAGCTCGCCCGTGAACCGATCGCCCCGATGCTCCGGGCCGGCTACGGCGCAGCGCATTTCTGCGTCTTCCGCACGCTCAAGAAGCGCCTCGGCTTCGACCGGATGCGGCTTGCCTTCACCGGCGCGGCGCCGATTGCGCCGGATGTCCTGCGTTTCTATCACGCCATCGGCCTTCCCCTTATCGAAGGCTACGGGCAGACCGAGTCGGGCGGCATCACCACGGCGACGCGGATGGACGACGTCCGGCCCGGCGCCGTCGGGCAAGCCCTGCCGGGGCTGGTGCTGCGCCTCGCGGACGACGGCGAGATCCTGGTCCGGTCGCCGGGCGTGTTCAAGGGGTACTTTAAGGACCCGGAGAAAACAGCCGCCACCATCGACGCGGACGGCTGGCTGCATACCGGCGACGTCGGCGCCCTGGAGGACGACGGCTTCTTGCGCATCATCGACCGGAAGAAAGACCTGATCATCACCGCCGGCGGCAAGAACATCGCCCCGCAGTACATCGAGAACAAGCTCAAGTTCAGCCCCTACCTCAACGACGCCGTCGTCATCGGCGACCGGCGGAAGTACCTGACGGCGCTGGTCGTCCTGGACGAAGACAACGTGGCCAAGTACGCCCAGGATCACAAAATTCCGTTTTCAACCTATGCCGAGCTGGCGGACAACCCGGACATCATCCACCTGATCGAGCAGGAAGTCAACCGGGTGAACAAGCAACTGGCCCGCGTCGAACAGATCCGTAAGTTTCGTATCCTGCCCAAGCGCCTCTACGAGGAAGACGGCGAAGTAACCCCGACGATGAAAGTCAAACGCACCTCGATCAACAAACAATACGGCGCGCTGATCGAAAGCATGTACGCGAGCCAGCCGTTTCCAGGATCAACCCGAGAGACCCTATTATGACGACACGACGCACCCTCTCCTACTGCGTTAGCCTGGGCCTGGTGCTCCTGATGACGGGATGTGCCGGAGAGCCCGGTACCTCCACCGCCACCGTACCGGGGGTGACCGACTCGACGATCACCCTCGGCACCTGGGGTCCGCTGACTGGGCCGGCCGCGCCCTGGGGTGCCCTCCCCCGGGGCATGGAAACCTATTTCAAGATGATCAACGAGGCGGGCGGCATCCACGGACGACGCATTCGATTCATCGTAAAAGACGACCAGTATCAGCCGGCCCGGACGGTCGCGGCCGTCAAAGAGATGGTCGAGCGCGACAACGTTTTCGCCATCCTGGGCGGCATCGGCACGGCGCCCGGCATGGCCGTGAAGGACTATATCAACGCGCACCAGGTCCCCTGGATCGGCGTCTTGACCGGCGCGCACTACTTTACGCATCCCATCCAGGACAACCTCTTCGGCGGGCTCCCCCTCTATTTCGACGAAGCGGCGCTCCTCGCCGACTATGCGGTCACGGAACTCGGCAAAACAAAGGTCGCTGTGCTGTATCAGAACGACGACTACGGCAAAAGCGGACTCGTAGGGGCGCAGATGGCCATGGAACAACACGGCATGGCGTTGACGGAAGCCTTCTCCGTCGAGCTGATGGATTCCGACCTGAGTTCCCAGGCCATCCGGCTGCGGGAATCCGGAGCAGACGCCGTCCTGCTCTACGTCACCCCCCGGCACGCCGCGAACATACTGGGCGAAGCCTCGAAGCTCGGCTTCCGGCCCCAATGGATTGGCTCGTTGACGCTGGCGGACGCCGCCCTCATGCATACGCTCACAAACGGCCTGTGGGAAGGCGTCGTCTTCGGCACCATCCTCAATGCATACGCCGTCGAGGGGCCGCTGATGCAGCAGTACGAGGCCGCTCACCAACGCTACGCCGCCGAAGAGCGCGGCGGGTACCTCTTCTATGAAGGTATGGCGATCGCGGATTACCTGGCCGAGGGCTTGCGACAGGCCGGCCGTGATCTGACCCGCGCCACGCTGATCGCCGAAATCGCCTCGCTCGACGGCTACCGGAACATAGGCGCCCCGATCTCCTACGAGACCAACGCGCGTCACGGCTTCCGCTCGATTAAAATCGTCCGGTGCCTTTCTGCGGGCGAGGTAGAAACCCTCAAGGACTGGACCGAGTCCGACCTCGACATCGAAGCGGCTATCCATCGGCTCGAAGGCGGGACGTAAAGAACCAGGACAAATGCGCTGATGAGCGGAATTGCCCCGGCGGGGCTCGTCAACCATCCCTGGGGACGAGCGTGGCGAGGTCCAGCACGATGCGCCAGGCTCCGTCGGGCGGGCGCTTCCAGAAGCGGACGTAGGTGCTGGTGGTGGTCGTGGTGTCGGTAGCGGCGCGAAAGGTGGCGAGGCCGTAGGCGTAGCCCAGATCCCCCGCCTGCGAGACCTCCGCGCCGATGGAGCGCCAGGTGAGCACGCCGGCCTCACGCGCCAGCAGGTCCTCCATGGCCCTCTTGCCGATGCCCGGCCTCGACCCGTCCCGGTAAAAACGGACCGAGTCCGCCAGGACGGCGCCAAACGCGGCGACGCTGCCCTGCGCCTCCGACGCCTCGGCCAGGTCGCGGTCGGCCTTGAGGAGGGACACGCGGGCGGCCTCGACGTACAGGTCGCGCAGCGCGACGGACGTGGTGGTGTCGAACGGCGTAGCGACAGCCTCCGGCTGCGGACGCTCGGGCTGAGGATGGCCGATCCCCGTGTCAATTTCGACGCGCCAAGTGCCGTCCGCCTGTTTGCGCCAGGCCGAGACGTACTGGCCGTACGAGACGGGCGTGCCGGCGCTGTCGCTGTAGGTCCACGGCCCCGTCGTGTACCCGAAGTCGCCCGTGTCGGCGACGTCGGCAAAGACCGGGCGCCAGGCGAGGGTGCCGGAGACCTCCGGGCTAGCCTCGAACCAGGCCTTGCCGTCGGTCGGCATGGGCCGGAAAAGCACCGACGCGTCGGCCAGATACGCCAGGAAGGCGCTCCGCATCCCCTGCTCCACCGACGCGCGGGCGAACGCCCGTTCCGCCTCGATCAACGTCTCCAGCACCGCCTGCCGGTCCGGCAGGGGTTCAGGGGCACAGCCTGCCAGGGCGCAGAGCACGGCAACGGCACCGACGATCTGCTTTTTCTCGGGCCAGTGCATGAGGGCGATGACCGTGAGGACTGCAATGAGGAGGACGCTATACTCCATGCCGTTCCGGCCCCTGCCAACGACGAACCCTCCTTCCGGGAAATGGACGAGCGCGATGCCCATCGCCAGTTCGACCCTTCAAGCGGCCTAATAATACCACACCCTCGCCTTAGAGAAAAGGCATCTGCTCGGGACTTATTTCATCCTGAGCAGAACCCATACGTCTCCCTGCCAACTGTCTTCTCGCCCCGTCTTTCCCCCATATATCCAAACTTTGTCGTCAAAAACCACGGTCTGAGCGGTGGTCCGGCTCGTCCACGGGGCCGACTCCGTAGCCAGGTGCCAGGTAACGCCATCCTTAGAATTCCACACGTCCTGGTACCCTCTCCCTCCATAGATCCAGATCTGTCCATCCCAGACAACGCCGCCACTATTCTGCCGTTCGCTCCATGCCGCCTCAGGCGTTGCCTGCACCCACGTCCGCCCATCCCCGGAGGACCAAACATCTCGTTTTCCTGCCCCTCCAAGCACCCACATGCGATGCTTGAAGACGAGACTGATAAACCCTTCCCGTGCCGACCAGGGTGCATGATCCGTTTCACGAACCCAGTGCACCCCGTCCGTCGATGACCAGACGTCGTTGAGCCTATGCTCGGGCAAACGATCCGGCCGGCCTGCGCTCTCGACGCCGCCGAGGACCCACATCTTGTCGTCAAAGACGAGCGCTCCATGCCCTCTTCGGGGGGTCCAGGCTGCCTTCGGCGTCGCCTCAACCCACGTGCTGCCGTCCCTCGAAGACCAGACGTCATTCCTGAAATCATCCCACGAACGCATCCCGCCCATCCTCCACAGGGCATCGTCGAAGAACAGGTACGCCATCCCGTACCGTTCGCCCCAATCGATCTTGGGCTGTTCGCGCCAATGGATACCGTCTGCCGAAGACCAGGCCGACGTTTGACCCATCATCCACAGGGTGCTATCAAACGCGACGACCGGCATCACCGCCATCGGCCATTGTCCGGCCCTGCACGATCCCGGAAAACAACCGCTTCCGGGGGGGAGCACCTGTATCCATCGGTAGTCCGCCTCTACGCTTTCCTGCGATAAGGCCTTTTCCGCTGCGATCCGCTCCTGCGGGATCTTTGCGTAAACGCCGACCATGACGGCAAGCGCCATCGCGAGCTTTCCCGTTACTGTCATACGCTGATGCATTGCTGGATCTCAGGTTACCCTCGCAGAATCGGTACAGGTAGCGGATCCCTGGTTAGATACCAGCAGCGATGTCTTGGTTGAGTAGCGGCTAGGCCCCTGCCCTCTTTCCTTGCTTCCCTTCAATAAGACGCAACACCTCGGGCAACAGGGTTTGCGTAGTGCTGAGGGCGGCGCTGCTGTAGATCGTCTCCGTGCCGGCCCAGTCGCCGAAGAAGCCGCCGGCTTCCCTCAGAATGACTGGAAACGGCGCACAGTCCCATGGATTCATGAGCGGATCGAGCATCAGTTCGAGCCTTCCTGTGGCTACGAGCGCATGCCCGTAGGCGTCGGGCCACCCCACGCGGTAATAGGTGGCCGCCTGGAGGCGTTGCCATACCGCGCCCCGGCCGTATGCTTCGAAGTTGGCGACGTCGGTGCACGAAAGGAAAGACCGGCTGAGCGATGCGGTCTCGGCGACGTACGCGCGGCGGCCGTTCCAGAAGCAACCGGCGCCGGTGGCGGCACACACCATCTCGTCCAGGGCGGGAAAAAAGGCCACTCCGACCTCCACATGCCCGTCGATCTCCAGCCCCAGCAACTGGCCGTAGAGCGGCACCCCGCGCATAAACGACTTCGTCCCGTCGATAGGGTCGATGAACCAGCGGTGGCTCGCCCCTTCGCTGCCTTGCGCGCCGAACTCCTCCCCGACGATGGCATGGCCCGGATAACGCTGCTCGATCCGCGCCCGCACCACCTCCTCCGCCTTCCGGTCGGCGACGGTCACGGGGGAGTCGTCCTCCTTGAAGTCCGCCCGGACGCCGGCTTGAAAATAGCCGAGGGTCAGGCGCCCGGCCCGGTAGGCGGTGTCCACGGCAAAATCCAGGTATTCGCGCAGAAGGGCGTCCTTCGTCATGGCGTTTGGGCTGCTATTCTTCTCCTTCGACGGCGATGATGAAGTCGAGGTCGGCATGGCCTTCCCGAAGTTTCTTGGCGGCTTCGAAGGCGGGTGAGTTCCAGAAAGCCGTCAGCGCCTCCATAGAATCATACTGCTCGATGAGCACGACGCCCTCAAAGGGCCACCGGCCTTCGAGGACGTGCACCGAAGCCTCGTCGGTGTTGCCGCCGGCCACGATGCGGTAGCCGGCCTGCCGCGCCAGGGGTCCCGCCGCTTCGTAATAGGCCCCCATCTGCTCCGGGTGCAGAATCCGACCGCTCACGATGAGGTAGGCCGGCCTGGCATCGACCCGGGGGACCGACGCCCGCGCCGGGGTATCACGCAGGGTCGAAGCGGCAAAGCCGAGGCCGAAAGAAAGCGTACAGCCCAGAAGAAAGAGAAGCAATCGCTGCATGGGTCTGTCAAGGTGTTCGCCGAGGCGATGTAACGAGCACAGTCCGGAATGAGGTGCCAGGAGCCCCGGCGCAACAAGATCCCCCGGGAACTCAGGCCGCCTCACGCTCGCATCGCTGCTTGATGACTTCCAGGATGTACTGCTGGATGTCGTTCATAAAATAGTTCGTCCACCGTTGCGTGTACGCGTTGAACCGCGTCGAGAGGCGCTGCCGGCTCGACAGGGTCAGCACCGCCTTGTTCGGCCCGACCCGGTCGATCCGATAGCTTCCGCTCAACACGTCGAAGTAACGGCCGCCCACCACGACGTGCTGGTCGAAGGTCGTCGGCGGGATGGCAGCGTCGGCCTCGATGGTAAACGAAAGACGCTCCTCGGGCACCCATTCGGTGACCGTCTCGACGAAGAGCACACCCCGTTCGAACGTCGCGTGCCGGACGGCGCCCACCCCTTCGCCGATCAGTTTCGCTTCGATGGGCCGGGGGAAGCCTATCGTGTGGGAGAACGAAGTCCCGTGCTCCGCCTCCAGGATAGCCGGCACCTCGCGGATGTTCTCCCAGATCGTAGCCGGGTCGCTCTCGATCTCGATCTGGGTGGTCACGACGTAGTGCCGCGTGGGCGGCAGGAACCGCTGCTCCAGCGGCGAGGCGACGAACGGAAGCAGCACAACCGAGACCAGTACCAGGCCGCGCGAGGCCGATGCCTTCAGCACACGTCCTACCACCCCCGCCAGCACGCCGCCTACGGATGCCAGGACGCCGAACAGGGGCACCCACACGATGGCGCAGATCAATCCCTCCCAGGCGAGGATGAGGGCCGCGACGATGGTCAGGCAGGAAGAGATCCAGGGCAGGAAGATCCACATCCACCACCGGGCCGTCTTCTCGGGCGGCGATAGAAAGACCGTGATAAAGCCGATGACGACCGGCACGCCGAAGATGAACGAGACGCTCATGATCTCGAACCAATCATTCGGCAGGTCCAGCCCGAAGATCAGGCGGGTGAGCAGGCCGTACGCCAGCCCGAGGCCCACACTCAGGAAAACGATGGGGCGCCGTAGCCCTACAATCTCTGTCATAGCCGTGCCGGGTATGTGCGAACGCAACCGACAGCAAGCCCTCTCGGGGTCCTTACGTCGGGGTCGGATGCGGGAAACTACGCCACAGGGACCCGAGCGGGCAACCGGGTGCTCCTAATCAGTTCGTGAGCCGTCGCCATACGGCCCAGACGGCTAACAGCGGCCACGTCATGAGGACGGCCCCGGCGGCGAACGCGCTGCTGCCTTGCCCGAAGAGCATCTGCTGAAGATCGGTCAGCACCTGATCGTTGACCCGGTACGTCCAGGTAGCGGACGGCCCGCGCACCCCGGCCTTATCCAGGTCGATGCCGTCTTCGTTCACCGCCACCGAGGCCAATGTCTCCGCCACCTGCGCTTCGATGGTCGGATGCAATAGCCGGAACGCCTCGGCCACCTGCTTGTGGAACTCGTGCAACGGATCCAGCCCGCCGATGCCGACCAGGTGGATGCCCTCCCGTACCCCGGCAATGAAGGCCAGGTGGTCCGCCCAGCCCTGGTCGATGTGATGCAGGGTAATCAGCCGCTCGGCCTCGCGGACTGCGTCTTCGCCTACACGCGCACACAGGGCGGCGTAGTGCTCCGGGAGTCGTTCGGGGCAGACGGTCAACGCGACGTCGCCGAGCAGGACCGCCGTACGCCATGCGTGCATCGTCTTGCGTTGCTGCTCGACCAGCGAGGCATAGCCCCAGAGGGTCTTGCGGATCGCCCGGTTCTGCCCTTCCACGATCCGTTGCAACCGTTCGACCTCGCGGCGTATCGCAGGATGATCCATCGGAGCGTCCTGTGGCGAGGGGCGCAACCGGGCAGGGATCAGGTCATCGATCCCGAAGCGCACCATGAGGGGGTCGTTCAGGCTCACAAAAAACTGGGCGGTACCGGGGTCGCCCTGGCGCCCGGCACGGCCCCGGAGCTGGTCGTCGATGCGCCGGCTCTCGTGCCGGTTGGTGCCGACGACGTAGAGGCCTCCTCGTGCCACCACCGCCGCCCGTTGCGCTTCGTCGACGCCGCCGAGCTTGATATCGGTACCCCGCCCCGCCATGTTCGTCGAGATCGTCACGGCCCCGAGGCGGCCTGCCTGCGCGATGACCTCGGCTTCGGCCTCGTCGTTTTTCGCGTTGAGCACCCGGCATGAGATGCCCGCCGCGCACAGGGTGTCCGCCAGCGCCTCAGACTCCTCCACGCTACGCGTACCTATCAACACCGGCCGCCCTGTTGCATGCGTGCGCTGTATGGTTTCTACGAGGGCGTCGTTCTTCGCCGCCCGGTGCGTGCAAACCACGTCCGGCAGGTCTTCGCGGATGCACGGCCTGTTGGGCGGTATCGGCACCACCTTCAGGCCGTAACAGGCGTCCAGTTCTTCGGCGGCGGCCCGGGCCGTGGCCGTCATGCCGCTGAGCCGGGGATAGTGTTGCAGGAAATGCTGCAGCGTGATGGAACCCAGGATGCGCCCTCCCGGCTGGATCGGCAGCCCTTCTTTGGCTTCGAGGGCGGCTTGCAACCCATCGGGCCAGCGGCGGTCTTCCACCACGCGCCCGGTAAACTCGTCCACCAGCGCGATGCGCCCGTCGCGGACGATATAATCCACATCGGGCCGTAGCAGCACGCGGGCGTGGAGGGCCTGGTTGACCTCGGTCAGCAGCAGGTAATTGTCGGCCGCGTGCACGTCGCCGCAAGCCAGCGCGGCCTCCACCCGATCTACCCCGCGCTCGGTGAGGACGATGTTGCGGCCGTTTTCGTCCGTCTCCCAATCCAGACCGTCTTCCAACGCCCCGACGACCTCGGCGATGCGGTACGGGCCGGCGTAGGACGTCGTCCGTTCCCCCGCGATCACCAGGGGCACCCGCGCCTCGTCGATGAGGATGGAATCGGCCTCGTCGATGATGGCCTAGTGAAAAGGGCGGTGCACCTGCTGGTCCGGGGTGTAGCACAGGTGCATGCGGAGGAAGTCGAACCCGGCTTCTTGGGCCGTGGCGTAGGTGACGTCCGCTCCGTAGGCGGACCGTCGTGCTTCGACGCCCATGCCTTCCTGGACGGCCGTCACATGAAGTCCCAGGAAGCGATACACCGGCCCCATCCAGGCGGCGTCGCGGCGGGCCAGGTAGTCGTTGAACGTGAGGATGTGCACCCCTTGCCCGGACAGAGCATGGAGGCACGCCGGAAGCACCGCAGCCAGGGTCTTGCCTTCACCGGTCTGCATCTCTACGAGCTTGCCCCGGTGCAGCGCCACGCCCGCCATCACCTGTACGTCGAAGGGCCGCATCCCAAGCACCCGTCCGGCCACCTCGCGCACCAGGGCAAACCCGTCTACGAGCAGGGCATCCGGGCTATGGCCCTGCTGCGCCCGGACCTTCAGCGAAGCCGCCAGGTCGCGGAGCTGGTCGTCCGTTTTCCCGGAGAGCGAGGCACCGGCCGTGCTGATCGCCTCCAGCGCCTCCCGGTACGGGGTCAGGTCCGTCTCTACCGGCCCCTCGCCGCGCCGGCGTTGCCATCGTTGGGCCCAGGGTTCCGCATCCATGATACTCCCAATCGCGGGTGAATGTCATCCGAAGGCCGGGTCGAGGATGGCACCCAGCAGGCCCGGCCGGGCAGGCGTCGTGTTGGTGCCTTGATACATTCTGATCAACGGCCTCGCCAGCACAAAGCCGCGTGCCTGGAGCAGCGGTACGGCCCAGGCATGCTCTCGTAGGCCATCGACGAAGACAAGTTCTCGGTGAGACCGGGAGAGGAATGCGTCCAGCAGGTGCGCAGCCGTCTCGGCGTTACGGGCTACCCAGGGCCCCAGATGGTCGGCTCGCAGGCCGCGTCGCCCGAATGCGTACCCGACGACCTGACCCTCGTGCCGGCTTACCCGCGTAAAGCCCGGCGCCTCGGCATCCAGCGAACGGAGGAGCCGGCTCCGATCTGCCCCGAAACACGCGCGGTCCAGCCGCAACGCGTCGTCGAGGGTTTCCCGGGGGGCTGCCGGGGCTGCGGCGCGGTTCGTGCGATCCCGGTGGAGCACCCAGCGCGCCACGTCATACTCGGGCACGAAGCCCAGAGACGCGTACAGCGGCTTGCCCTGCGGGGTAGCATCGAGTTTGATGCACGCCACGCCCTGCTCGTCGAGGTACCGGAGGGCGCGGCGCAGCAACGCCGTGCCGATGCCCTGCCTGCGATAAGACGCGTCCACCAGCACCATCCCGATCCACGCAAGGCGCCCGTCATACACGATCGAGGTGGTCGTACCGACGACGGCATCCCCACACGTTGCGGCCAAGCACCCTTCGGAGCCGGCATCCAGAAAGCGTGACCAGTCGGCCGACGTCTGGTTCCAGCCGGCGTCGTCAACCAGCCGCATCGCAGCGGGTATGTCCGCGTCGGTCATCGGGCGGATTCGCACACGCATAGGCCACACGTCCGGCAGGTGTGTGTTCGAGGGCAACAAACGCAAACACGCAAATACTGAAACATACGAACCCTCTTCCAGAATCCGTCGAAGGGTCTCTCGACCTCGCAAAAGAAATCACGGACGCCCGGCTACGACGGTAAGACGGCCCGTTCCGGCATCGATACGGCAGACGCGGCCGTTCTCTGCTTCGGCCCCGTAGAGGGCGCCGTCCCTGCCCAGCGCCAGCCCATACGGACCGTGGAGCGGAGCCGTTGCCGCCGGCGCGCCGTCCTGGGCCCGTCCGGCTTCGCCTGTACCGGCCAGGGTGGTAATGATGCCCGTGTCGGTATCGATACGGCGAATCCGGTTATCCACCCATCCTGTCAACAACAGGTCCCCTTCCGCATCGAAGAGCAGGGTGCCGAAATAGAAAAAAGAGGCATCCCCGGCAGGAATCCCGTCCTCGCTGATGCCTTGTTCGCCGGTTCCGTAGCGCGTCGTGATGTGCCCGGTGGTGCGGTCTACATAGCGAATCCGCTGGTTCTCACTGTCGCCGATCACCAGATTACCGGCAGGATCGACAGCGAGGTTGTGGGGGCGATGCAGGCTCGCCTCAACGGCCGGACCGCCGTCGCCGCTGAACCCGGCCTGCCCGTTGCCGGCGACGGTGCTGATGCGCCCCGTCACGGCATCGACGCGGCGGATGACGTGGTTTTCCGTTGCCCACGACCCTGCTGATGAGGCCGGTGTCTCCGTCGACGCGCCGAATGCGGTTGCCGCGCCGCGCCGCGATGAAGACGTTCCCGTGGCGATCCACGGCCACCCCGGAAGGCCAGTCCAGCACCGCGTCCACGGCCGGCCCGCCATCACCGGAGGCTTGGCCGCTTTCGGCATCCTGTGCGTAGGCCGGAGCCGCGCTTATCGCTACGAACAACCACCCCACCAGGTGCATCGTGTACTTCATGGCGTGAGACCGCTGGCTCCTTGTTTGTTCAGGAAAGAAAGATGCAGGCGAGCCTGCACCGGCGTACCGTTGCGGCGAGCCGGCTGCCAGGGGACGGCCTCGACGGCGGACCGCACCGCGTCGTAGCTGGCCGTGCATCCCCCCCGTACGTGCATCGTCTCGATGATTTGCCCGGCCTCATTGACCGCGACCTGTACCACAACGGCGGTTTCTTCCTCGCTTGCCCCTTCCATGACGTCGCGTTCCGCCGCACCCGGACCGTGCTTCAAGGCATCGAACCCGGCCACCGGACGCGGCGCTTCGTAGCGAGCCGGCAGGACGAAACGATGGTGCGTGGACGGACCCCAATCCACGGGCGCCGGCGGGCGCGGCGCAAGCGAGTCCCACGACGAGGGTACCAGGAGTACCAGCAACCCGGCAACCAGGCTCCGCCGGACTCCCACACGCGGCGAGGCGACGGACGCGGCGCCATCAAGGACGTAGGCTATCCGGGGCTTCAAGAACTCGGCAAAGCCGGGCACCAGCCACCGCCCCACCGAGGCCGGCTTCTTCGCAGCCGTAGACTCCGCAACCAGCAGCAACTGCCGGGCATACGCCACAGGCGTCAGCCCTCCCGCAGCGATGGTGGCATCATCGCAGGCCATCTCGGTGTAGCGGGACAGCCGGCGGTTGAGGATCCAGATCAGGGGATGATAAAAGTAGCAGGCTTGTGCCAGGGTTCGGAGCAAGAAAACCCAGGGGTCGTACTGCCGAAGATGCGCCAACTCGTGCAGCAACACGGTCCGCTTGCAACCGTCCGACCAGCCGTCCCAGGCGGCGGGAAGAACGACGTGGTGCTTGAAAAAGCCGAAGACCAGCGGACTATGGCGATGCGACGACTGGATGAAGACTACCCGTCGCCACCGCGCTGCCTCCTCCCGGCTGAGATACGGACGCACGTCGATGCCCACCCCGCGACCGAAGCGCCGGCGCAACCCGTTCGTCTTGATGCAGACGAGACCCATCAACCCGACGGCGACACACCCAACCAGCCAAGCATCAACACGACGGGCCACGCTATCGAAGAACCAGCGGCCGGACCAGCCGAAGCCACCACCTCGGCCACGCTTTCGTCGATGATAAACGCCGGGATGATGCCGGGCTGCGGGATCAGCGGAGGCAACAACACTTTGACCAGGCCGATCAACGCGAGACCGCGCAGCAGCCGGGCATCGGCCCTGCGCCAGACGTGGAGGAGCACCAGCACGAGGCCCACGAACAGCGTGGTTTGCATGTTCATGAGCAAAAAGTAGCGAAGCCATCCGGCGCTTACGTCGTGGATCCAATCCATCATGAACGCCCCTCTAGACGTCGTCGCGGGGATACAGCGCCGCGAACGCCAGCGCCTCGCCTTCGGCGGCTTCTTCATTCCGGAAATGATAGACATCGACGACGTCGCGACGATCCAGGACGAGACGGCGGCTGGCATCCGCCGGGATACGCAGGTTGGCCGGCCCGTGCTCGGTCACGTAGACGCCGTGCTCCTGGAGGTACCGGGTAAACCCGTTGAGGTCCGTGTTGTCGTAGTCGGCCGTCGGCGCAGGGGTCCGGGTAGCGGCGCAGCCGGCCAACCCGATGACGAAGAACAAGGACAAGGGCTGTTGTGCAAGCACGGTCACGCAGGCGGCGAAGACGACATCGTCGCCGATTCCTCTGCTGCGTCCTCTTTTACGGCCTCCTTCTCCGGCTTCCACAGCTTCGGAAAGAAATAGCTCAGCAAAAGCAAGAGCCCGCCGAAGCCCAGGAAGAGCAGGATGCGCCAGACGGCATCCAGGCGGGCCAGGTCTACGACGAACAGCTTGGCGACGACGACCAGCAACGTCGCCAGCCCGGTGTTGCGTACCCAGTCGACATCGCTCCGCCAGCCGAGGGCCAGCAGCAACAGGGCACTCAGGCCCCAGGCGATGCTGACATACGCCTCGCCGCTGGGCACGGCGACGAGGTCGCGCCAGAACCAGGCCATCAGGCCCACGTAGGCCGACAGCGCATACGCGATGAAAACCTGCGTCCCCCGCAAGGTCCAGGCGGCCCCGAAGACGATGGCCAGCACGGCGAGGTCCATCAAGGCCCGCCCGTTGACCAGCACCGGCACGCTGCCGCCCAGGTCCAGCAGGCGGTACGCCATCCACCAGGCTATCATCACAAACCCCACATGCCCGGTAAACCGCAGGACGCGATCACCCAGGCTGCGCGCCAGGACGTGCAGCGCCCCCACCTCCAGGGTCAGCGCCAGGAGGGTCATCGACGATTCGCCGAAGAGTTCAAACCAGCTAATCGCCAGCAGGATCGCCGCAGCCATGCCGTGCGCCGAGGCCAGCCGCAACAGCCCGCCCTGGTGCAGCTGGAGATAGGCGACCGCGTAGAGCGCCACGGCCCCGACGAGGATCAGGCCCCAGAGGACGTCGGAGAATTGCCACAGGCTACGCGACAGCCCCAGCGTCACGAGCGGTGTAACCACGGTGAGCAGGCTGGCCGGATACTCCAGCACATCGAGCTTCTTGAAGAACGACGGGGGCATCGTCCATCGTTCCGGCTCCTGGTGGTGCCACACCTCGCGCACCACCGGAAGCACGCCGAAGGCCAGCCAGCCGAACACGACGCCGGCTTGCACAGCCCCCCGATCCGGCAGCGGCCCTCCGGAAGCGTTGAAGATCAGGTCGAACCAGGGCACAAGCAGGACGAGCCAGCCGCCGCAGACCGAGGTCCACAGCAACGAGCGCCACCCCTTGTACAGGTAGATGCCGGCGGCACTGCTGAGGATGACGCAGGTGTAGAAGACGAGGCCGGGGATATTCCCTTCGCCCGTGTAGAGCAGAAACGGCGTGCCGAGCCCGCCCACCGTCGCGATGACGGAAAGCACGGCGTCGTGCTGCCGCACAGCCAGCCCAAAGCCGATAAACGTCGCGACGGCCATGCCGCCGAAGGCGACGGGATAGGAGAAGAGGCCGTAGAACTGATAGGCGGCAAAGAGCGTCACGTAAAACGTAGCGATGCCGCCGCCCAGCAGCACCTGGCCCAACCGCGTTCGCCGGGGACGAAGCCGCAACCCGGCGCCGAGCAGAAACACGCCCAGGACCAGGCCAAACGCGATGCGCACCGTCGGCGTCAGCCAGCCCCGGTCGATGCCGAGCTTGAACAGAAAAGCCAGGCCGAAGAGCAAGAGCGCGATGCCCAGCTTGTTCAGCCAGTCTTCGCTTTTCAATACGGACCGCACACGCGGGGCCGCCTCGCGGCGGGTCTGCTTCGAAGCGGAAGGCGCGGGACGCACTGCCTCGGGGCCCGGCTCAGACGCAGGGGCCTCAACAGGTTGCGCCGACGCAGCCGCCGGCCTCGCTGCATCGAGGCGATGGTTCAAGCGCTCGACTTGATCGTGCAAGGCGGCAACCTGGGCTTCCAGGTCGGCCAGGCGTTCATGGAGCGTAGGATCGGTCGATTCGTTCATACAACGTGACGGTTCCGCTTCATCGGTGCCTCGGATACTCTTTGAACGTAGGAAATAAATAGGAAACGCGAAACGTGTCCGGGGCGTCCTCGCCACCTATCGTTTCGTATCGAGAAGCCGTACCTTTCGTCATCAGAACCTGCCTTCTTTCAGGCCGATGACGCTCGATGATTGGTACGCGGGGGGGCACCTCTACAACTACCGCGGCCAGACCTTTTTTTACCGCGATGAAGGCGCAGGCGAGCCGCTCCTTTGCATCCACGGCTTTCCGACGGCTTCCTGGGACTGGCATAAGCTCTGGCCGGCCCTCACGGCACGCTTCCGCGTCGTCGCCCTGGATATGCTCGGCTTCGGCTATTCCGACAAACCCCCGGACCATCCGTACTCGCTCTTCACGCAGGCTACGCTGCACGAGGTACTGCTGCAACACCTCGGGCTCGACGCGGTGCACATCCTCGCCCACGACTACGGCGACACCGTCGTCCAGGAACTCCTGGCCCGGCACCGGAAGCGCCGGGAGCAAGACCGGCCGGGCGTGCAGATCAGGTCCGTGTGCTTGCTCAACGGCGGCCTCTTTCCCGAGGCCATCCGCCCTCGCCCCATCCAGAAGCTGCTGGAGAGTCCGCTGGGCTGGCTCGCAGGGCGCCTGATGCGAGAGGCGTTGTTTCGGAAAAGCTTCCGCACCGTCTTCGGCCCGGATACCCAACCGACCGACGAGGAGCTGGCCGACTTCTGGCATCTCATCACCTACAACGACGGCCTGAAAGTCGCCCACAAAATCAGTGCCTACCAGCTCGAACGGCGCCAGAACCGGCAACGATGGGTCGGCGCGCTCTGCCGCACGAGGGTGCCGCTGCGCTTCATCAACGGCCCGCTCGACCCGATCTCGGGCAGGACCATGATCACCCGGTACCGCCAGATCATCCCGACGCCGGATGTGGTCGTGCTGGACGGCATCGGGCACTATCCGCAGTTCGAGGCCCCGGAAGCGGTGCTGGATGCCTACTTTGCGTTTATTGACACCGTCTCGCAGCGGCAGGACCCGTATCGCATCGTCCCGCTGTAATATCAATTCTGTACGGGTATAAGGCCCGTGTTCAGCGTTTTTGTATGGAAGTATGGACGGGTCGCCGGATCAGTTCGCCAGGGCTTTTTCGATGAGGGTGCGGATGGACGGGGCCAGGGTGAGAGCGAGCGCCGCTTCATGGCCGGCCGGCGACATCTTCGCCCACGTCTTGCGAACGATGCCGAGGAGCTTTGCTTCGTCATGCCGGGTCGCAAAGTCGGCAAAATAATGCTCCAGAAAGACGAGGCAGATGACGTCTTCCAGGACCTGCACTTCGGCATCGCGCTTCAAGCGTTGCTTTCGGAGTAACGTTTGCACGCGTTCGACGGCCGCCTCGTCGTAGCCGACCTCGCGGAGGATGGCTCCGGCCGTCTCGGCATGGAACCGCATCAGCGCGTTGCGCCACTGCTTGTACCCCGTGCGGTCCATGGGATACGTATCGCGGGGAACGGTCCACCGGCGGATGTGCTGGCAACGGGCGGCCAACCGCAGCGCCTTCGAAGCGTCGGGCGCAAATGCGTCGAGGCATTCGGTCATGCGCCGGGCGTAGAGGAGTTCTTTCGGATACGATGTGCCCGCCACCACCTCCGTACGAGGATCCTCGGCGTTGGCTTCGTCGAATAGAGCCAGGGCTTGTTGAAAGCGGGCAGCGTCGGTGAGGGTGTCAGGCATCCGTCTGTAGCCTCCGTCTGTCTGGAAAGCGTGCGTTCCGGTACTCGTCCTGTAAGCAGCAACAGCCGCTTCGTTTCCAAAACGGCTAGACAAAGAAGTCGGGCATCAGCGAACCGGCATCCGGGTCGACGGCATAGGATGTGAGGTCGGTGATGCCGGCCCGGTGCAACACCTCGTCGTCGATGAAGAAGTGCCCCGTGCAGGTGCGGCTGTCCTGCGTCAGGATCCAGTAGGCGGCGTCCGCCATGATGGCCGGCGTGCGTGACCGCTGGACGACTTCGTCGCCGCCGAGCAGGTTCTGTATCGCTGCCGTAGCGATGGTGGTACGCGGCCACAGGGCGTTGACGGCGACGCCGGCGGCGCGAAACTCTTCGGCCATGCCCAGGACGCACATACTCATGCCGAACTTCGCCATGGTGTAGGCCACATGCGGCGCGAACCAGCGCGCCTCCATGTTGAGCGGCGGCGAAAGGGTGAGGATGTGGGGGTTGGCGGCCTGCTTGAGAAAAGGCAGGCACACCTGCGACGTCGCGAACGTCCCGCGCGCGTTGACGCCCTGCATCAGGTCGTATCGCTTCATCGGCGTCTGGAGCGTGCCAGCCAGGTAGATAGCGCTGGCGTTGTTGACCAGGATGTCGATGCCGCCAAAGGTAGCGACGGCCTGGTCGACGGCGGCCTGGATCTGCGCCTCCTCGCGGATGTCGGTCCGGACGGGCAGTGCCTTTCCCCCTGCCTGCTTGACTTCCTCGGCCGCCGTAAAGATGGTACCGGGCAGCTTCGGGTGCGGCTCGGTGGTCTTGGCCACGATGACGATGTTGGCACCGTCGCGGGCGGCCCTGAGCGCGATGGCTTTGCCGATACCCCGGCTGGCTCCGGTGATGAAGAGGGTCTTGTCCTTGAGATCAGGCACAACGGGATCAGGCATAGCGGGATCGGGGATGGCGGTAGGCGTTTCCTACAGTGAACAGCGACCGGATGTACAGCGCGGCGAGGCCCTGCGTTCCTGCATTGTTTTTGACAGGAGCGGCCGGTATCCTGTCTGCGCTTTCCTGCTCTCTCCTTCGGCCTGTCGCTATGCTGCAAAGCTACCTCAAAATCGCCCTGCGCACCCTGGCGCGCCATAAAGCCTACACCGCCATCAACATCGGCGGCCTCGCCGTCGGCATCACAGGCTGCCTGTTGATGGCCCTGTTCATTCGCCACGAACTACGCTACGACCGCTTCCATGAACGGGCGGACCGCATCTTCCGCGTCGTACCCGACTACCACCACCAGGGCCAGGTCGGGCGTTTTGCGACCAACGGCGCTCCCTGGGGGCCGGCGCTCGTGCAGACCTTTCCCGAAGTGCAGCAGGCCGTTCGGTTCCGGTACGTGCAAAGCGCCCTGGTGCAACGCGGCGAGCAAGTCGCCTACGAATACGGCGGCCTCTTCGCGGATTCGACCGTCTTCTCGGTGTTCTCTTTGCCCCTGGTCCGTGGCGACCCGGAGCGGGCGCTCCGCATACCCGACGGCATCGTGCTCACCGAACGCATGGCGCTCCGCTACTTCAGCAACGACGACCCGATGGGCCAAACCCTGACCGTCGAAGGCGCCGACCTGGTCGTGACCGGCGTGCTCCGGAATGTGCCGTCGAACGCCCACATGGACTTCGACTTTCTGCTGCCCTTCTCCCGCCATGAAGCCATCCACCCGGACTGGATCGGCCAGTGGGGCCTGTATAATTATTTCGTCTACGTGCTGCTGGACCGGCCTGGGGCGGCCTCCGGCCTCGAAGCCAAGCTGCCCGTCTTCGAAGATCGGCATCTCGATCCCGAAGAGGCCCGGCGGACGGTAACGCAGCTCCAACCCCTGACGCGCATCCACCTGTATTCGCACCGCAACGGCGAGTTCAAGCCCAACGGCAGCGTGACCACGCTCTCCATGCTCGGCGCGATTGCCGTGTTCATCCTGCTGATTGCCTGCATCAACTTTATGAACCTCACCACGGCGCGTTCGGCCAACCGCGCCCGCGAGGTCGGCATTCGGAAGGTCGTCGGCGCCCAGCGGCGGCAGTTGGTAGGTCAGTTTCTGGGCGAGGCGATCCTCGTCTGCGCGTTCGCCGTGCTGGCGTCGCTGCTGCTCGTCGAACTCTTCTTGCCTACGTTCAACCGGCTGACGCAGAGGACGCTGACCGTCCAGTATACCGAAGATGGAGGGTTGCTGCTGGGGATCGTTGTCCTGGGCCTCGTCGCCGGCATCCTCGCGGGCAGCTATCCCGCCTTCTACCTGTCGGGCTTCCGGCCCGCCGCCGTGTTGAAAGGTGCGTCGCGGGCCGGGCGGCGGGCCACACGGCTGCGCAAGGGCCTCGTCGTCGTGCAGTTCGCGCTGTCGATCACCCTCCTCATTAGTGTCGGTGTGATCTACCAGCAACTCGGCTACGTGCAGGACAAAGACCTGGGATTCAATGACGAACAGGTCCTGGTCATCCCCATGCGCGACGCGTTGATCGAGCAAAACATAGAGACGGTGAAGGCCGCGTTTTTGCGCGACCCGAATGTGACGCACGTCGCCGCGTCGTCGGGCAACCTGGCCGGCGGCGACTGGGGCTCGTCGCTGCGCCCCGAGGGCGGCGACGACGCCTCCGCCCAGGCCACGCGTATCTTCTGCATCGACCCGGACTACATCCCTGCGATGGAGATGCGCCTCGTCGCGGGCCGCAACCTGTCGCCGGAATTCCCTACCGACGCGGCGGACGCGCTCCTCATCAACGAAGCCGCCGCGCGCGCCCTCGGGCTCGACGATCTCGTCGGGCAGCGCCTGGAGGTCGCCGGCTGGCGTACCGGCACGGTCGTCGGCGTGGTGGCCGACTTTCATTTTCAGTCGCTCCACGAAGCCATCATGCCGCTCACGATGTTTTACAGCCGCGACGACCTGCACTTTTTCAACGTGCGCGTCCGCCCCGAGCGGCTCACGGCGACGCTGGCCGGGCTTCGAGATACCTGGCACACCTTCGTCCCGGAACGTCCGTTTGTCTATACCTTCGCCGACGAATCCTTCGCCCGGTACTACCGCGCCGAGCAACGCCTCGGGCAGATCTTCAGCGCCTTTGCCGCCCTCGCCATCCTGATCGCGTGCCTGGGCCTGTTCGGGCTGGCCTCCTTCACCGCCGAGCAGCGCCGCAAAGAGGTCGGCATCCGCAAAGTGATGGGCGCGACGGTCTCTCACATCGTGCTGTTGTTCTCCAGGGACTTCGCCCGGCTGGTGCTGATCGCGTTCGTCCTGGCGGTTCCGGGAACGTATGCGGCGATGGACCACTGGCTCCAGGGGTCGCCTACCGCATAGAACTATCCTGGCGGATCTTTCTACTGGCAGGGCTTCTCGCCCTGCTGGTGGCGCTGTTGACGGTGAGTTATCAATCGATCAAGGCGGCGCTGGCAGATCCGGTGGAGTGTCTTCGGTATGAATGATGCGGTCCGTGGTTCGTTGTTAGAAACGATCTCAAAACATCCGTCTTGTCATTCCGACCGAACGCAGTGAGCGGAGACACGAGCCGAAGGCGACTGACGAAGTAAATCTCGCCGAAACGGCTCTGCTAGACCTTCAGGGCGAGATCCCTCGACTCCGCTTCGCTGCGCTCGGGATGACAACCCCCTTTTGAGATCGTTTCTTAGTACAACCGCAAGCGACACCTTTTGCAGGGTGGCATCCTGAACGATGTCATCCTGATACCGGCCTCACTCGTAGCGCAGGCTCTTCACGGGATCGGCCAGCGCGGCGCGGATTGCCTGGTAGCTCACCGGGATGAGGGCGATGAGCAACACAAGGGTTCCGGTGAGCAGGAAGACGCCGGGACCGATCTCGATGCGATAGGCAAAGCCTTCAAGCCAGCGCTGCATGGCGAAGTAAGCCAGCGGCACCGCCACAAGGAAGGCAAGGCCGACGAGCTTCAGGAAGTCCGTTGAGAATAGCCCCACGATGCTGCTCGTAGAGGCACCGAGCACCTTGCGGATACCGATCTCTTTCGTCCGCTGCTCGGCTGCGAACGCTGCCAGCCCGAAAAGCCCCAGACAGGCAACCAGGATCGCCAGACCGGCAAAGGCCCCGAAAAATCGGCCGAAATGCAGATCAGCCTGGTACTGGTGGTTGAAGGCCTCGTCCAAAAAGTAGTAGTCGAAGGGATTGCCGGGAAAGAACGAGAGGTAGAGTCTTTTGACCTGCTCGACGGTCTGGTGAACGTCGGAAGGATCCACTTTCGCGGAAAAGTAGCCCCTGGCCGCAGGTTGATACGTAAAGACGACAGGATCGACGGCCGTTTTAGGCGAGACGTGGTTGTAGTCGTCCACAACCCCGATGACAACGCGGTCGTTGCCTCTAAAATCGACTCGTTGGCCGATCGCCTCCTGCGGGCTCGTGTAGCCCAGCAGCCGGGTAGCCGCCCGGTTCAAGAGGAGCGCGTCCTGGTCCAGCCGGAACGCTTCGGAAAAGTTGCGACCGGCCAGTAGCTCGATGGCGTATGCGGGCACGTAGTCGGGATCGACACCCACGATAAAGATCGCTTTGTCGCCGAGCTGTCCCCGCTCTACGCCTGACGGGTGAGTCGATGCGCGCGTGATGGTGTTCATCCAGTGGATCTCCCGGCCGGGGACGCTGCTGGAAACGGTTACTTGACGGACAGCACCCAGCTTGAGGAGTTCTGTCTTGAACGCTTGCAGTGTATGCGTATACACCGAGTCCACCCCGGAAATGCCGGGGCCGCTCACAATGAGCATATGCTCCAACTGCACGCCTAAATCCTTGGCGCGAAGGTGGGCCAGTTGCCGGTAGACGATAAACGTACCCGCTATCAATATCATCGAGATCACAAACTGGAACGTCACCAGACTGCTCCGTAGCCGGATACCGCCCGTAATGGATCGGGTATAGCCTTGCAAGGCAGTAACCGGTTTGAGCCGGGCCAGCACCAGCGCCGGATAAGACCCTGAAAGGAGCGCGCCGACCAGGATCGTGCCTAGCCATACGCCCCCATAGGAGGGCTGTAGCGTGTGCAAAGGATGCCCGGTTAATCGTTCAAACCAGGGGGCGGCTGCCCACGCCAATCCAACGCCGATAGCCGCGGCAATGCCATTGAGCAGGGCAGCCTCCATCAGGAACTGACCTTTGAGTTGGGCTCCATGAGCCCCCAGCACCTTCCGCACCCCGATCTCTTTGGCCCGCCCCGTCGAGCGAGCGGTTGTCAGGTTGATATAGTTGGCCCACGAGATCGTCAGTACAAGCACCCCGATGACCAGCAGAAAGTACACGGTTCGACCATCGCCCTGCGCGCCAGATTCTAGTTCCTGCATGCGGTGCGAGTACAGATGCAGACGGGTGATCGGTTCCAGATCGAAGGTTTGCCGAAGCCTCTCCTGCTCCCAACCTGCATTCCGTTCACGGGCTACCCACGAATTAAATGCGTCCTGAAGAGCCGTTGGATCAGCGCCGGGAGCAAGCTGGATGTAGGTGTAGAAATCATACGAGTACCAGTCGTCGTCCCCTCCTTTCCCCCGTTTGTGCTGGTCCAGAGATATCAGGAAGTCAAACGTGAGGTGTGAGGTAGGCGGTACGTCCCCGCAGATGCCCCGAATCTCAACCTCGCGCGTCCCATCGAGCACGATGACTTTGCCGATCGGATCGCCGGTTCCGAAATACTTGAGCGCCGTCGTTTCGGTAATGACTGCTGTGTTGGGCGCTGCCAGGGCCGTAGCCGCATCCCCTTTTAACAGGGGAAAGGTAAACATTCGCAGGAACGAGGGGTCAACTCCCCGAATCTTCTCTTCGCGGTAACGGCGGGTTCCGGAGGCGACAACGACGGGATGAAAGGCGACCAGGCGGGCATACTCGACGACCTGGGGAAAATTATCTTTCATCGCGGGGCCGACCGCCGGCACCGCCGCCGCGTTATCTATTTCCAGGACTCCTTCTTTGTACTGCCGGTAATGGACCCGGTAGAGGGAAGCCTTGTCGACATGAAACGCATCGTAGCTCCATTCATAGGTCACCTGCTGCAAGATGAGCCAGAAAGCGGCCATCCCCAGCGCCAGGCCGAAGACGTTGATGAATGCGTAGAGCTTCTGCCTTTTATAATTGCGCAACGCAATTGTAAAATAGCTGGTGAGCAGGGTAATCCTCCAGGTTAATTCGGCGGTGATTTCGCGGCGACGGCGGAGCTTGCCCCAGTAAACCTTGCCGTACTCCGCCTCGCCCCCGTCGAGGTCGCCCAGCCTTTGCACCGCCTCGCGGAAGGCCGCCTGCTCGCCGAGCCGACGGGCGACGAGGTGCGCCGTGTGGTCGCGCAGGTGGCGTTCGAGTTCGTCGAGGTCTTCTTTCCGGAAAACACGGCGGTGGGCATGGAACTGTCGCCACGTGGCGATGGCGGTTTCGAGGTCGAAGCGGGAGTAGTCTTGCTCGGACATGGTCGCGCAGCCTCAGGTGGCGAGGGATACATCCGGACCCCAGAGGCGCGCCAGCAACCCATGCACGTCCAGCCAATCCCGCTTCGCCTGCGCCATGGCCTGTGCTCCCTTCTTCGTCAGGCGGTAATATTTCCGGCCGGGGCCCGGCCCGTCATGGTGCCAGGTCGCCGAGACGAGGTTGCGGTTCTCAAGGTCGTGCAGGAGCGGATAGAGCCGGTTAGCCGAGTAGACGATACGCCCGTCGGAGAGCTCCTGGATGCGCTGGATGATCTCGTAGCCGTAGGTTTCGCCGCGGCCGAGCAGCGCCAGCACAAGCGGTTCGAAGGAGGCAGCCACAAGCGGCTTGGGCAACATAGCGATCAACGTCAAACGCTGAGAAGGAATGGTCTGGAGAAATATATATCTAAATTTGGATATATCCAAATTTAGATGTCGATCGCTCCGAACGTTTCGCGGGGATTCATGGCGTCGGGCGCGGTAGTCGATAAAAGAGGGTGTCGAGGCCGTTGATCGTCGCTTGCCGCTCGAAGTGCATCCCGAGCCGCTCCATCACCCGCACCGACGCCTGGTTGGGCACATCGGTACTCGCGTGCACGAGGGTCACCCCCAGGGTCTCAAAGGCATAACGGATGACGGCCTCTGCTGCTTCCGTAGCAAACCCCTGCCCCCAGTGCGTCGGCGACAACCCGAAAAGCAATTCCAAAGGGGAGGCATCAGTCCAGCCATCGGGTCAACAGGTAGCGATCATGGTCTGTATACCCGGCTTTGCGGTAGAACGCCTGCGCGGGCTGGTTCTCGCGCTCGACCTCCAGGTGCAGCGCACGGACGTCCAGCGCCCGGGCCTCGGCTTCTACCAGGGCCATCACCTGCCGCCCGATCCCCTGCCCGCGAGACGCTTCGTCGATGAAGAATTCGTCGATGAAGGCATCGCGGCCCAGGTACTCCAGGCTGTACCCCGGCGTCAGCACGATATATCCCACCGCATCGTCATCCCGGATGATGAGCCATACGGTGCCGAGGGTGTCGTCACCCAGAAGACGTTGGAGCGCCGCGCCGGCCTGCGCCCGGTCGAAGGGCAACCCATCATAGGCATAATACGCCTCCATGAACACCAGCACGCGGTCGAGGTCCGCGTCCTTCGCCTTGGCGAGCTGTACCGTCATCGTGTAAACCGGTATGAATCGATGGGCTAAACCTGACAGGTTTCCTCCGACAATCACGCGTGGCAAACCCGGTTGCGTGGGATCTTTTGCTGAACGGCGTACGTCGCGTTCATGATTCCGAAAATCCGTAGGCGTGGTACGCATCCTGACTGCCTTTTCACCATGTTACGCGCGCGTTGGAATCCCCGAGCCGTGCTTTTGTGCCACCCTCCTTCAAGGTATATTGAGTGCGACACACACTGCCCTCCTCCTTCATCCCAACCGTTGATGCCCGACGCACCCGACACCCCCGCTTACGAGACGGTCCTTTTCGAGCGTACCGGCGCCGTCGCGACGATCACGCTGCATCGCCCGGAGCGGCGTAACGCCCTCAACCCCGCGCTCGAACGCGACCTGATGGAGGCGCTGAAAAAAGCACACGGCGACGCCGGGATCCGCGCCGTCGTGCTCACCGGCGCCGGTGCCGGGTTTTGCTCGGGCGCCGACCTGACCTCCTTCCCTCGGAACCTCACCGGCGAGCAGGCCCGGCAACACGTCCTCGACGCGTACCGGCCCCTCATTGAACTCCTCACGACGATGGGAAAGCCGGTTATCGCCGCTATCAACGGGGCGGCTGTGGGCGCCGGGTGCTCGCTGGCGCTGGCCTGCGACCTGAGTGTGATGGCCGAGGACGCCGTGCTGGTGCAGGGGTTCAGCAACCTCGGCCTGATCCCGGATGCCGGCTCATCGTGGTTTCTGGTCCGGCAGGTGGGCTACCGCCTCGCCTACCAGATCACGGCCGAGGGCGAACCCGTCGCCGCGCTGCGGTGCCTGGCCCTCGGCCTGACCAACAAGGTCGTCCCCGCCGACCGCCTGTTGCCGACGGCGCAGGACTGGGCGGAACGCCTCGCGCGGCGCCCTACGCTCGCCCTGGCCCTCACGAAGCAGGCCATGCAGGCCGCCATGACCGCGTCGCTGGCCGAGGCCGTCGCCTTCGAAGCCGCCTTGCAAGCCCGGTGCATCGAAAGCGAAGACCACGCGGAGGGGCTTCGGGCTTTTCTGCAAAAACGCACCCCCGTTTTTAAAGGACGATGAGATCGAACCGCCATGCGACAGGAAAACCTGAAGGTCGACCTCACAGGAAAGGTGGCGCTCATCACCGGCGCCTCGCGCGGGATCGGGCAGGCGATGGCAGAGGCGTATGCCGCCGGCGGGGCGCGGGTCGTCCTGGCGAGCCGGAAGCAGGCCGGGCTCGACGCCGTCGCCGAGAAAATCCGGCGTGCCGGCGGAGAAGCCCTCCCCGTGGCCGCCCACACTGGCGACGCCGAGGCCCTCCAGGCCCTCGTCGCCCAGGCTACGGCGGCGTACGGCGGCCTCGACATCGTCGTCAACAACGCCGCGACGAACCCGCACTTCGGCCCGATCCTCACGTCCGAAGAGAGCCATTGGGACAAGACGTTCGACGTCAACGTCAAGGGCTATTTCCGCGTCGTCAAGGCGTGTGTGGAGAGTATGCAACGCCGGGGCGGCGGCAAGGTAATCAACGTGGCCTCGGTGGCCGGCAAGACGCCCCAGCCCGGCATGGGCGTCTACTGTGTCACCAAGGCGGCCGTGCTGATGCTCACCGAGGTGCTGGCCGTCGAGCTGGCCCCGTACAACATCCAGGTAAACGCCATCGTGCCGGGCTACGTCAAGACCCGGTTCAGCCAGGCCATCTGGGAGGCGCCTTCGTTCAACGAGGCCGTGCTTCAAACCATTCCCCAACACCGTATGGCCGCACCCGACGAACTGGCCGGCCTGGCGCTCTTCCTTGCCTCCGGCGCATCCGACTTCATCACGGGAGCTTCGTTCGTCATCGACGGCGGCCAACTCGTCGGCGGCAGCCTGGCCCTCGAATAAATATCGGTTAATCTGCGCATCCAACGGACGAAACTTGTAGATTCGATGCCTGATTACCGGCTGCTCCGAAAGCAACGTCCAAGCCGCCCCCGGATTCACCATGGCCTTTAAGCAACAGCCGCCGTTCCTCGGCAATCAGTATGAGGAGGACCGGGTGCTGCGATCCTACCTGAAGCGTACGCTGCCGGAGGAAATGCTGCAGGGCATCGAAGAAGAAGTACGCCGGATGGGCGCGCTGGCCGCCGGCCCCCTCTACCGGATGCAACAGGCCGACCGCCGCCACGAGCCCGTGCTGACGCAGTGGGATGCCTGGGGCGAACGCATCGACCACGTCGAGGTAACGCGTCTGTGGCAGGAGGCTGAACGCCTCGCCGCCGAATACGGCCTGGTTGCCCTGGCCTATGAGCAGCAGCATGGTGCCTTTTCCCGCCTCCATCAGTTCGCCCTCGTCCACCTGTTTGCCCCGTCGACCGACCTCTATTCCTGCCCGCTGGCGATGACCGACGGCGCGGCGCGCACCCTGCTGGCGTCCGGCAACAACTCGCTGATCCTCGATGCCGTCCCCCACCTGACCAGCCGCAACCCCGAGCATTTCTGGACCAGCGGCCAGTGGATGACCGAGTTGGCAGGCGGCTCCGACGTGAGCCGTAGCGAAACGATAGCCCGGAAGGATACGAAAGGCGGCTGGCGGCTCTACGGACGCAAGTGGTTTACCTCGGCCGTCACGGCGCAGATGGCCCTGGCCCTCGCGCGCCCCGAAAACAACCCGGACGGCGGCAACGGCCTGGCGCTCTTCTACGTCGAACTGCAAGACGAGGAAGGACGGCTGCGTAACCTCCGGATCGAGCGGCTCAAGGACAAGCTCGGCACCCGCAAGCTCCCCACCGCCGAGTTGACCCTGAAAGGCATCCCGGCCGAGCCGGTCAATGGACTCTCGCACGGCGTCCGCACCCTCCTGCCGATGCTCATGGTGACGCGGACGTGGAACGCGGTCTGTGCCGTAGCCCTCATGCGGCGCGGCCTGGCCCTGGCCCGTGCCTACGCCCGCTACCGCGTCGTTTTCGGCGCGCCGCTGGCCCAGAAGCCGTTGCATGCGGACACCCTGGCCGGCTTGCAGGCCGTCTACGAGGGGGCCTTCCACCTTACCTACCGCGTCGCCGAGCTACTGGGGCAGTCCGAGGTGACCAGCTTCTCCCTGCCCCGGCACCAACCGACGTATGCACTGCTGCGGGTGCTGACGCCCATCGCCAAGCTGATCACCGCCCGGCAGGCCGTCGCCGTACTCGGCGAAGTGATCGAAGCCTTCGGAGGCGCGGGGTACGTCGAGGATACGGGGCTGCCGGCGTTGGTGCGGGACGCCCACGTGCTGCCCATCTGGGAAGGCACTACCAACGTGCTGGCCCTCGACGCCTTACGCGGGTTGCACGAAGCAGGCGGCCTGGAGGCGCTCAAAGAAGAAGTACATCGCTGCGCCGACGCGATCACCTACCCGACGCTCAAAGAAGTAACGACCCAGGCCGGCAAGATCCTGGACGACGCCGAACGCTGGCTCGCCGCCGCCGCCCGGCAAGGCCAGCCGGTCGTCGAAGCCGGCGCCCGGCGCTTTGCCATGCTGGTCGGCCGCGCCCTGGAGATCGCGCTCTCGGCCCGCCACGCCCAGTGGTCGCTCGATGTCGAAAACGACGCGCGCGCCGCCGCCGCCGCCCACCGCCTGGCCGCCTGGGCAACACCCCTGGCACTATCCGACCTGAACGCAGCGTTTGCCCTTGCCAACGACACACCGCTGCCGGCCGGCGAGGTCGATACCGAGGCCGAAGTCATCGTCCCCGAAGTAGCCCCGCACGATGAATGGGGCGACGGGGTACCGCCGCCGTTCTCCTGAACAATCAGCGCCGCCGGCGTTCCCCACCATCTTGCCGGCCCGACGCGTGGGTGCCCTATCCCTGGCACTCCCCGGTCGTATCTACCGTAGCATCTGCTTTGAGATCATCCCGGGGCTGTACACGTCGGGTGAAGTCGTCGCCGGCCCGGAGCGACTGGACCGGGTCGGCGTCCCGGATGATCTCCGCGGCCTGCGCGTCCTCGACATCGGAGCCTGGGATGGGGCCTACACGTTCGAACTGGAACGCCGCGGCGCCGAGGTCGTCGCCTTTGATATTCAAGACCCGCATCGCACCGGTTTCGAAACGGCCCGGCAGATCATCGGGTCGTCCGCCACCTACCGGCGCGGCACGGTCTACGACCTTTCCCCCGAGACCGCCGGCCTGTTCGACGCCGTCCTGTACTTCGGCGTCTTCTACCACCTCAAGAATCCGCTGGCAGGCTTCGCGAACATCCACACGGTACTCCACGACGGCGGGACGCTGTACGTCGAAGGCGCCATCCTCGACACCTCGCACCGGGTCGACGAGACGTTGCATCGGCATCGGGATGCGCTCGAAGCGGTATCCGACCTGCCCATCGCCTACTTCGCCCCGGGTGACTTCCACGGCCACTGGAGCAACTGGTTTGTCCCGAACCGCGCGTGCCTGGAGGCATGGCTCGGCGCCACAGGGTTTGCCTCCATACAGCTTGCGCATATCGGGGGTAATCGCGCAGGCGGGCAAGCCGTCAAGGATGCGAGCTTCGACCCTATCGAACACGAAGTGCTCTAAACCGTCGTCTCTGCCCCGGCCATCACCTGCTGGGCCGCCGCCATCGCCTCGTCGGCCGACACGGACAACCCCTCCTCAGCCAGCGCCCCGCCCAGGGCATGGAGGCAACGCAGGATGTTCTCGGCCCGGCTGCTGTACCCCATCAGGCCGATGCGCCAGATCTTTCCGGCCAGCGCCCCGAGCCCGGCGCCGATCTCCAGCCGATACACGTCGAGCAGGCGGCGGCGGACGGCCGCCTCGTCGATCCCCTCGGGTACAGCCACTGCGTTGAGTTGCGGCGTCCGCTCGGCCTCGGGTACGATGAACGACATCCCCAGCGCTTCGAGTCCGGCGCGGAGGGCCTGGTGGTGCTGCGCATGGCGACGCCAGGCTGCCTCCACCCCCTCTTCTTCGAGCCCCAGCAGCGACTCGTGGAGGCCGTAGAGCGCGTTGATCGGGGCGGTGTGGTGATACGCCCGCTTCGCGCCGGAACCCCAGTAGGCCATGACCAGGCCGACATCCAGAAACCAGCTCTGCACCGGCACCGTGCGGCGTTGCACAGCCGCCACGGCACGGTCGCTGAAGGTGATCGGCGAGAGGCCGGGCGTACAGGAGAGGCATTTCTGAGACCCCGAATAGACCGCGTCGAGGCCCCATGCGTCTACGTACAGCGGCGATCCACCGAGCGACGTCACGGCGTCGACGATGGTCAGGCAATCGTGGGCCTGCGCCAGCGCCGCCAGCGTCTTCGCGTCGGAGAGCACACCCGTCGACGTCTCCGCATGGACAAACGCAACGGCCTTCACATCGGGGTGGGCCTTGAGCGCCGCCTCCAGCCTTTCCGGGTTGACGGCCCGGCCCCACGGATCTTCGACCAGCACGACCGTCGCCCCGCACCGCTCCGCCATCGCCTTCAAGCGACCGCCGAAGACGCCGTTCTGGCAGACGATCACCTTGTCGCCCGGCTCCAGCAGGTTGACCACGCACGCCTCCATGCCCGCCGTGCCCGGCCCGGACACCGGCATCGTCAGGGTGTTCTCGGTCTGAAACGCGTACTGGAGCAAGGCTTTGATCTCGTCCATCAGCCCGACGAAAGCCGGATCGAGATGACCGATGGTCGGGCGGGCCATAGCCCCCAATACCCGGGGTGCTACGTCGGACGGACCGGGGCCCAGGAGGGTGCGTCGGGGTGGCGTAAACGGAGAATGGGTCACAGGAAACGGTAAGGCAGGTGTACGATGTGGTTTGTAACCGCGTCTTCTTCCGGGGCGAGCCGTTCACTGCCGGGAGCATCAACGGGTCCGTTCAACCCGTATGCCTATTCGCGGGCCGCCTCGTAGGTCATGCCCTGGCCGTCGAAATGGATCCAGTCGAGCTCCAGAAACCTCCGGCTGGCCTCACTCCGGAAGACCAGGAACAGTTCATGCGTGCCGCCGGGGTCGTTGACGGGTACGGTCATCTCGGCCCAATCCTGGTACGCTGCCGGATCCAGCCCCTCCACCTCTGCTTCTTCGGCGAGCACCTGCGCCACGGCACGCGCCTGCACGGCCTCCACGGGGCTCATCGAGGCCTCGTCTACGGTCGCCTCGGCGAGCAGCGCGCCGTCCGGAGCATCCAGGCGTACTTCGATCGTACCCGGCGCTCGGGTCTTCAAGCGGAACGTGAGCGCGTTGATGCCGGCCAGGTTGACCGGCGCGTAGGAGACGTAGTCGCCGGCTTTGACCTGCATGACCGTCAGCGCCGTCGCGCCGTACTCCTTCGCGGCGGGATGCACCCCGTAGGTATGGCGTCGTGCGCCCAGCACCGCCGCCACGTGCTCGGCCTCTTTCTGCTTCGGCTGTAGTTGGACCCGCGCCGGCGTAGCGTCCGCCGCACCGCCGGTATACCGCGCTTCGAGCACGGCAAAGCGGTCCACGAAATGCAAGTCCGGCCGGTGGGTGAAGTCGCGCGTGACCCGGAAAGTGCCTTCGACGCCGGTCTGGGCCGAGAGCGGAAGCATGTGGGTGTCGAACCCGGTGTAGGGCTGCACGACGACCTGCTCCGGCGCCAGGCTCCCGGCCCCGGCCTTCTCGATTTTGAAAGCCATCGGCACGTCGAAGTCAAAGAACCCGCCGTCTACGGGCCAGGCGATGGTGAGCGGCGGGTCGGCGGGCCGAGGCTTTGCGGTTGCCGGCGGCCGCTCCGCAGCCCCGTAGTAGTCGATCCGAACGAGCCGGGCATTCGGGTTGCTGCCCCAGAACGCATCGCCCCACTCGGCGACGTAAAAGCGGCCGTCCACGCCTACCTCCATGTCGGTCGGGCGGACAAACTCGATGCCGGGCAGGAACGGGTCGATGGACTGGATCTCGCCGGCGTCGTCGAAGGTGACGACTTTGACCCAGTTGCGCATCCATTCGTAGAGGATGAGCCGGCCGTCGTAGGAGGCCGGCAGCGCCTGGGGCGAAGCGGATCCGGCGTCGTACCGGTAGAGCGGCCCGGCCATCGGGTTGATGCCGCCGTTGCCGAGTTGCGGAAAATCCTCCGACGCGCCGTAGGTGTACCAGATCAGAGCCGGCTGTGCCGGCGGCAGGATACGCGCCCCGGTGTTGTTCGGCGAGTTGTTGACCGGCGCAGCAGGATCGAAGTAATCCCCGGCGGTCCTGGTGGCATAGTCATACTCACGGTAGGGTTCGTTCCGCCCGGCAAAGAAGGGCCAGCCGAAGTTGCCGGGGCCCCGTGCGCGGTTCCACTCGTCCCAGCCCCAGGGGCCGAGTTCATTGGGTGGATCACCGTTGCCGACGTCTCCCCAGAAGAGGTCTCCGGTCCGGGCATCGATCGAAATGCGGAACGGGTTGCGATGGCCCATGGTGTAGATCTCGGGACGCGTCAGCGGCGTGCCGGGCGGGAAAAGGTTGCCTTCGGGAATCGTGTAGCTGCCGTCGGGTTCGGGGTGGATGCGCAGGATCTTGCCCCGCAGGTCGTTCGTGTTGCCCGACGTACGCCGGGCGTCGTTGTAGGCACGCCCCGGCCGTTCGTCCATCGGAGAGCCGGCCCGGCCCGAGGGCAACGTATTGTCGCCTGTAGAGAGATAGAGGTTGCCCTGCGCGTCGAAGGCCAGAGACCCCGCCGAGTGGCAGCAATACTCGCGCTGGATTTCGACCTCCAGCAGGATCCGCTCGGTGCCCATGTCGATCCAGTCGCCTTCGAACGTCAACCTGGACAAGCGCTGCGGCCCTCCTTCGATGGGCGCGTAATACACGTACATCCAGCGATTGTCGTCAAAATCCGGATCCAGCGTGAGGCCCAGCAAGCCGTCCTCGATGGTCATGTTGACGGGCACATAGCCCACGAGGCGGGCGTCTTCGGTCGACGGATCCCACATCTTGATAGCCCCCATACGCTCCGCGACGAAGACGCGTCCGTCCGGCGCCACGGCCAGTTCCATCGGATCGGTCAACCGGTCGATGAGGACGACCTTTTCGTAGTCCGCCGCCGGGGATGCAGGGGTATCCCCGGGCACAGCGCGCCCGCTCGACTCGATCCCACCGGGCTGGTGCTGACGGAAGAGCGAAACCGACGAGGAGGATCCGGAACAAGCGGCCAGGAAAAGGGCAAGGCACAGAAACCGTCCCCACTGTGGCGATGTGTTCATGCTTGAATTGATGATTACGAGGTTCGTGTTGCGTGGGCATGCTTCCTGCAGTCGTTTCGGGTTACAGGTTGGCAGGTTACAGGTTTCTTCTCGAAGAACTTGTACCCTGCCAACGACAGGATGAGAGAGGATACGGCTTTTTACACGACAGTGCCTCGTAAAAACCCGTCGACATTTCAGAAACCATTCGGAAGGCGACAGGTGCAAGAAAAACAGGGGATCAGTATGTACCCGACCCGTGGATTTCCACCCCCAGAAATCTCGCCAGGGAGGATTCGGTATGCGTCTCTCATCGGTATTCCCTCTTTTTGTGCTGACGGCAGGTCTTCTCAGTTGCACCCCTACGCCGCCGCCGCCGCCGCCCCCGCCGCCGCCTCCACCGCCGAACACCATCACGGTGGTGAACATGATCCCCCGGTCGTTGAGCGCGGAGACGGGGCAGGATAGCGAACCGTTCCTGGCGCTGCACCCTACGGACACGCTGCTCATGGCTGCCTCGGCGTTTACCCGCAACCCCGGCGGCGCGGCGAGCACCACAGCCCCGATTTTCGTTTCGAATAACGGAGGAGCGAACTGGACCCTGCAAAACATCGTGCCCAGCCAGAGCATGACCGGGGACATCACGCAGGCTTTCGACAGAGACGGCGGCGACCTCTACGCAGGCATCCTGCGGCGCCCCGGCAACCTCCTGCTCAATGCCCTGGTGACGCCCGACTTCCTCGCGCCCACGACAATGGCCGTGCTGGACGCCCGCAACCAGGTGGATCAACCGTTCGTCCAGGCAACCAGCGTGGGCGGTACCGACCGCCTGTACGTGGGCAACAACGACTTCGCGGCGGGTCCCCGCTCGGCTACCGTAGACGTCTCGCTTGACGGCGGCGTTACGTGGACTTCGGCCCGCATCGAAGCACGCAACACGAGCGGGCAGGACGGCCCCTCCATCCGCCCGACGGTCGCGGACGACAACACCGTGTATGCCGCCTTTTTCGGGTGGCGCCGCTTCGTCGGCGGGACCATCACCAGCGACATCGTCGTGGTACGCGACGACAACGGCGGCGCGGGGACGACTCCGTTTCAGGCGCTCGTCGGCACCGACGGGCAGCCGGGGCGACGCGTCGTCCAGAACCGGACGATTCGGTTTTCCAATGCACCGACGCTCGGCCAGGAACGGATCGGTTCGACGCTTTCCGCCGCCGTACAGCCCACCAACAGCGACGTCGTCTACGTCGGCTGGGCGGACGAGGTGAACAACGTCTACACCATCCACGTCCGCCGCTCGGTAGATCGCGGTATGACGTGGTCCGCCGACCTGCGTACCATCCCGAACGCCACCAACGTCGCGCTGGCCGTGACCGACAACGGCACCGTCGGCCTGCTCTACCAGCAGGTGACCGGCAGCGGCGCCGCCAGCCGCTGGGAGACACACCTCGAACAATCCCGAGACGGCTTTACGACCATCCACCAGGACGTGGTGCTGGCGGACGTGCCGGCCAACACCCCTGCGGTCCAGTTCCTGCCCTACCTCGGAGACTACGCCTACCTCCTCGCCGCGAACGGGCAGTTTCACGGGGTCTTCTCGGCCTCCAACCTCCCGGCAACACCCCATTTTCCCGAAGGGGTTACGTACCAGCGCATCGCCGACTTCAACACGGGAACGCTCCAGGACCGCAACGGCGCGACGGTCGCCGTTTCGATCGACCCGTTCTACGTCCGGGCGCCGGTGCTACAATAAGCTTCGCCCCCATACGTTATCATCAAAACGGTAGGGAGCCATGAAACGCAGCAAGCAGATCGCCGGGACCCTCGTCCTTTTCTTGATGCTCACGGCAGGATCCTCGCAGGCGCAAGACCGTGCCGCCCTGCTCCAATCCTCGGACATCGTGTTCAACGGGACGGTCCTTTTCGTCGGCGCCGTATCGTTCTACGGCGTCCCTGCCTCGGACAACACGATGATGGTCCGCGTGGATGCGGTGTACGACCAGCCGGCCTCGGTGATGCTGGCCCCGGGAGATACCGTCACCGTCCAGGCCGTAGATCCCACGGCGTTCCGGCGAAACATGCGAGCCATGTTCTACACACAGGGCTGGATCTTTGGAGAAGGCGTTGCCGTGCGCGAAGTAGGCCACGAAGTAAACGCCGAAAACGCCGGCGTCGCCCAAGCCCAGGATACCGTGTCTCAATTCCGACAGCAACAACAGGACGCCCAACTGCGCGCCCGCATGATGGCGGCCGACATGGTCATGGTCGGCCAAGTGGTCTCCGTCGGCCCGTCCACCCTCGCCGCGTTTCAGACGGATCCGCAGCCGATCTCGGAACACACGCCAAACTGGCGAGAAGCCGTGATCCAGGTAGAAGAATGGATCAAGGGCAACCAGGGCGACCAGCGCATCGTGATGCGCTTCCCGACGTCGCTCGACGTGCAATGGTACGACGCACCCCGGTTCACGGAAGGTCAGGAAGGCGTCTTTATCTGCAACCGCGACCAGGTCAGCGGGACGCCGTTTGCCATGCTCTCCGGGGAACAGAAGATCGCCTACACCGCCCTGAGCCCCCAGGACATCCAACCCAGAGATCAGGCGGACCGGATGAAAGCGTTGCTGGCGGGGCAATAAGCGATGCTTCTAACCAAGGTTGCACACGCACCCTAAACCCTACTCGACGCGGCGCATGCGGACGGCCTTGAGATCCATCAGGCGCGCGCCGGGCCTGTCCAGCGCCCTGACGGCCAGGTGCGTCCGGCCGCGCGTCAGGGTGACGGTGCCGAGCGTCAACGGCCGCCAGGGCTTCTCGTATACCTCGCCCCGCAACACCCGATCCGGGCTGAAGACATAGCCTGGGTCGTACGCCTCGGTGATGCGCCCGTCGATGTGTTGCCCGCCCACCTCCACGCGTACGGGGATGCCGACGTTTGCGGCGGCGCAGGTATACAACAAGGTCACCTCGTAGCGCCCGTCCTCCACTACGTCAACCGGCCAGGACGGGTAGGCGTCCGTGTCGGTCCAGTGGGTCACCCAGTCGTTCGCCCAGCCGTCGGCGCCGACGTAGCGGATGCCCTCCCCCGGGGCCGGGTGCAGAAACGCTTCATGGCCGGGCAGTTCCACCTCGGGCCGTTCGCGATGACCGAGCGGGATGGCGACCGGGTCGAAGCCCGCCTGCGTGACGTCGGCAAACCAGGCGGCATAGACGGCCGCCAGTTGCTTGGTCACCGCCGGGTACAGCGTCGCCACGTCCGTATGCTGGCCCGGATCGCTGAGCATGTCGTACAACGCCCACTGGTCTTCCGTGTTGACGGCCCGCCAGCGCGGCGTACGCACCGCGCCCGGCGTAGGTTGGGACCCCGCATCCAACCGCCAGTGGGTAAACAACGTACGGTCCGGCCAGCCGGCCTCTTCACCCCGGAGCAACGGCACCAGGCTCACCCCGTCGAGCGGCGCCGTCTCGGGCATCGCCACCTCCGCCAGTTCGAGCAGCGTCGGAAAAAGGTCGATGTGGGCGGCTATCCGGCGCACGACGCCGCCCGGCGCCAGGCGGCCGGGCCATCGGATGAACAGCGGAACCCGGACCCCGCCCTCGTGCACGCTCGCCTTGGCTCCCCGCATGTCGCCGTTGTAGCGGTCGCCGCCGTTGGGGCCGTTGTCGGTCAGAAAGACGACGAGGGTGTTTTCGCGGAGGCCCATCGCGTCGAGTTCGTCGAGCAGATGCCCGATGTTATCGTCGAGGTTCTCGACCATCCCGTAGACCGACGCGTTCTTGTCGTCGAAGCCCCGCGCTTTGTACTTGTCGAAGTACCGGTCCGGCACCTGAAAGGGCGAGTGCGGCGCGTTGTAGGGCAGGTAGACGAAGAACGGCGCGTCCCGGTGCTCCTCCATGAACGTGATCGCCGCATCGGTCAGCACGTCGGTGATGTACCCCTGCGTCTCGACACGCCGGCCGTTGTGGACGAGGGGGGTGTCGAAATAGTTGTTCCAGTGGCCGGCGCTGAAGCCGAGGGCTTCGTCGAACCCCTGGCCGTTGGGGTCGTGGGGGTAATGGGCACCGTTGTGCCACTTGCCGAAGAAGCCCGTCGCGTAGCCGGCCTGGCGGAAAGCTTCGGCCAGCGTCACCTCCTCGCTGCGCATGGTCTCGTACCCTCGCGTGACCCCATGCGTGCCGGTCCGCAGCGCATAGCGGCCGGTAAGCAGGCTGGCCCGCGTCGGCGCGCAGACGGGGCTGACGAAGAATCGTTCGAACCGGACGCCCTCCTGCGCCAGTTGATCCATCGCGGGCGTGTCGATGTCCGGGTTGCCGTGCGAACGGACGTCGCCCCAGCCCTGGTCGTCGGTCAGGATCAGCACGACGTTGGGGTGATCCTGCGCGGTGCGTTCCGGCGGCCCGGTAGCGAGGAGGAGCGGGAAAAACACCGCCAGCGAGACGGCGAGCAGCCCCGCCAGCATCCTGCGGTTCGAGAAAGAGGGATAGACCGGCGCCACGTGGAGCGATGAGGGTATGTTTCGACGCTTTCTTGTTTCTACGAAGGTACAGACTCGGTTCAATATCATTCAACCAAGGGTTCGGTGGTTGTAGGGTCGGTGGCTTCGTGGTACCTTGAAAAGTGGGCAGGGCTTTTTACGGCCCGGTTCAACCGTTATCTTACGCCACACACGATGCCTAAAGCACCAGGGAGAGACGCATGGAAACGACGATCCAGCACCAGACCACCGAACAACTCACCGACGCCTTGCCCTTCCTCCGGGCAGCACCCCGCGACCACGGCGCCCTGAAAGCCATCGTCATCCGCCCGGCCTCGAACGAGCGCGTCTCCCTCGGGCACGTCGCCCTCAGCCCCGAAGGCGGCGTGCAGGGGGACCGCTGGGTCCACAGCTGCTCGAAGAAACAGCCCGACGGCAGCGCCGACCCCGACGTCCAGGTCACCCTCATGAACGCACGCATGATCGACCTGATCGCCGGAGACGACAGCCGGTGGGCGCTGGCGGGCGACAATCTCTTCGTCGATCTCGACCTGAGCAACGAAAACCTGAAGCCGGGCGATCGACTGGCTATCGGGACGGCCCTCCTCGAAGTGACTTCCGTCCCCCACAACGGCTGCAAAAAGTTCGCCCGGCGCTTCGGACAGGATGCCGTACGCTTCGTCAACACCCCGACGGGTAAATCCCTGCATTTGCGCGGCATTTATGCCAAAATCGTACAGGCCGGCGGCGTGACGGTCGGCGATGCCGTGGATAAACGTTGACTGGGCGTATCCTTGCCTGCCGACGCATAGCCCCCTCTCCTCGCTGCCCCAAACGGCCTCGCCATGCCCCGAACCGTGCGCTTCTCGACGCTGCTCTGCCTCGTCCTGATCCTGCCTGCCTGCCAGCGCGAAACCCCGGCGCCCCAGACGCAAGAAACCGTCGGCGGCCTCGAGTACGGCTGGAACCTCATCGAACCCGGTGGCGAGACCACCTGCTCAAACGGTACGCCCTACGCGTTTTACGTCCGCCCCGGTGACCCCCGGAAGCTGCTGATCTACTTCCAGGGCGGCGGGGCCTGCTGGTTCGGAGAAACCTGTGACCTGACGATGACGCCGACCTACGACCCCACCGTCACCGAGGACGACGACCCGACCGGATGGCCCGGCATCTTCGAATACGACCACCCGGAAAACCCTTTTGCCGACTACAGCACCGTCTTCGTCCCCTACTGCACGGCAGACGTACACCTCGGCGATGCCGTGACGACGTATCCGGTCCCGGCGACCGACAGCACCGAAGCCCACGACGTCACCATCAACCACCGGGGCCACGTCAACACCCGCGCCGTGCTGGATTGGACCTTCGCCTATTTCAGCGCGCCGAGCACCGTGTTTGTGACCGGCAGCAGCGCCGGGGCTTTTCCGTCGGCGTTCTATCTGCCCTACGTCGCCGAAGAATACCCCGAAGCCCACATTGCGCACCTGGCCGACGGAGCCGGCGGCTACCGGGGCATGGACTACCTCACCCTCAACGACCGCTGGGGCATCGCCGGCGCGCTGCCGCCCTTTCCCGAGTTTGAGGCGCTGGCCCCGGCCAATATGCGGCTCGAAGGCTACATCATCGCTACGGCCCGCCGCTACCCGGACATCGTGCTCACCGAGTACAACACCGCCGGCGACGACGTCCAGCGTCGGTTTCTACGCCTCGGCGGCATCACGGGCACACCGCTGCAAACACTGCTCGAAGCCAACTACACGGACGTCCGAAACGCCGTGAGCAACTTCCGCACCTACACGGCACCGGGTACGTCCCATACCCTCCTCGGGCGCCCCGAGTTTTATACCGTACAGGTCGACGGCCTCCGCTTTCGCGACTGGATAGCCGCCCTGGCCCTCGGCGACCCAGTCAACGACGTAACCTGCCTGCTGTGCGACACCGACGCCGAGAACCCCGACGCCGTTCCTTCCGACTGATAGTGGCCGATGCCGCCCCTCCCTCCTTCCGCAAACCGCGTGCCTACGCTGATGGACGCTTTGTCTCGATACCCGCTCGTCCTCTGCCTTTTCGCCCTGGGCCTCCTTCTGGGCAGCAGGACACCCGCCACGGCCCAAGCCCCGCTCCCGCTCACCCCCGTGTCCCTGGCTTCGATGGATGCCTTTCAGGCCGCCGGCGATAACTGGCAACTTGCAGGCAGCGTCGACAGCCGCCGCGACGAACCGGGGGCTCTCACGGCCGCCGCGGGAACCGGCATCCTCGTCAACCGCCCCACCGAAGCGGCCCGCGATAACCTCTTCACGGCCTGGGAACACGGCGACATCGAACTGGAACTCGACGTGTTGATTCCCAATGGGTCCAACTCGGGCATCTATTTGCAGGGACGCTACGAGGTGCAGCTCTTCGACAGCTGGGGCATCGAGCATCCCAGGCACAGCGATTGCGGCGGCATCTACGAGCGCTGGGACGAAAGCCGACCCGAAGGCCGGCGCGGCTACGAAGGCCAGCCGCCCCGGTTTAACGCCAGCCGGGCGCCCGGCCTGTGGCAACACGTCAAGATCCTCTTCCATGCCCCCCGCTTCGATGCGTCCGGCCGCAAGATCGCCAACGCCCGCTTCGGGCGGGTCGAACTCAACGGCGTCGTCATCCACGAGAACGTCGAGGTCACCGGCCCGACGCGGGCGGCCGCCTTCACGGACGAACAGCCGACGGGGCCGCTCATGCTCCAGGGCGACCACGGCCCCGTCGCCTTCCGCCACCTCCGCTACAAACGGTACACCCAGGAACGCGTACGGCTGCGCGACGTGCGCTATCGTTTCTACGAAGGCTATGCCGAGCTGCGCCTCGACGTCCCCTTGCTTCAACCCACGGAAGAAGGAACGGCGGCGGGCGGCATCACCTGGAACGTGGGCACCAGTACCGACACGTTTGTCGTCACGTTCGAGGGCCTCGCCGAGGTGCCGACGAGCGGTCCCTACCGCTTCGTGCTGGCGCTGGACTGGATCACGGGCGATCCGCATTTTCAGGAAAAAACGATCGGCGGCGGCCTGTTGCAGATCGACGGAAGGACGGCCCTCGAACACGACGGCCGGCTCCGAGAGGCTGCCGGACAGATCGACCTGGAGGCCGGTATCCATCTGTTTTCCCTGACGTACTTCAAGAGCCGGCCCTGGCATGGGCCGATGATGGCGCTCTACGTGGAAGGCCCGGACACACCGCTTCACGTGCTCAACGACCCCACCTCGCTCCCGAAGCCGTCGTCGGTCGGTGCCATCGCAGTCGAGCCGGCGCAGGACCCGCTCATCCTGCGCAGCTTCCTCGATCACCGGGGAACGAAACGGACGCATGCCGCCTCGGTAGGCGACCCCGCCGGCATCCATTACAGCCTGGATCTGAGCCAGGCCGCCCTGCTTTACGTGTGGCGCGGCCCGTTCCTCGAAACGACGTCGATGTGGGAAAGCAGGGGATCGGACCAGCTCGCCGTGCCTGAGGGCAGCTTCCTGGATCTGCCGGGCGGTCCGTCGCTGGCGCTGCTGGACGACCCCGAGACCCCGTGGCCCGACTCCGTCGACCAGGCCGCCCCATACCGCTTCCGGGGCTACGACCTCGACGGCGAAGGAAGGCCTACGTTTCGGTACAACCTCGGCCCCGTTGCCGTCGAAGACCGCCTCGTGCCGGGCGAGCAGGGTCGGTACCTGACGCGGCACCAGGCCCTTCACGCCGAGCAGAACGTCGCGTCCCTCTGGTGCCGCGTCGCGGCCGGCTCCGCGATCATCCGTCTGGCCGACGGCACCTACGCCGTCGACGACCGAACGTATTACGTCGAGGTCGGAGAGGGGAGTGCGCCTCCCGTCCTCCGTACGACCGCCGCAGGCCAGGAACTCCTCGTGCCCGTCCGGTTCCAGGGTTCCGAGGCAGAGGTGACCTACTCCATCATCTGGTAATGAATTTTGACGAGCTATGCCCATCAGGGTCAGTCCCTCTCGGATCGTCCTGCACAACGCACCATCGGCGTGTCACAATTCATGAGAGAGAACGAAACCATGTACACGTCCCTAAGAAAGATCCTTGGTGTCTTCTGGCTGGGGCCGCTCGTCGCGTGGAGCGTTGCTCCCATCAACGCCCAGCCGTTGCCTACCGAGGCCGACTATTACGAGATGGTCACGGTACCCATCCCGGAAGGCATCGTGCTCGAAGTCGGGGGGCTGGCCTTCCTGCCCGACGGGCGGCTGGCCGTCTCGACGCGGCGGGGCGAGGTATGGCTCGTCGAAAACCCCACCGCCGCCTACGGCGGGCAACCGCACTTCAAACGCTTCGCCCACGGGCTGCACGAAGCCCTCGGGCTGGCGTACCACGACGGCGCCCTCTACACCGCCCAGCGCAGCGAACTCACCCGCCTCGTCGACCGCGACGGCGACGACCGGGCCGACCGGTATGAGACCGTCTACAGCTGGCCGCTGGAGGGCAACTACCACGAATATTCGTACGGCCCGCTCTTCCGCGACGACGGCACGATGATCGTGACGCTGAACCTCGGATGGATCGGCTACGGCGCCAGCCTGTCGCCCTGGCGCGGCTGGGCGCTGGAGATCGCGCCGGAGGGCACGATGACCCCGCTGGCCGCCGGGATGCGCTCGCCTGCCGGCTTCGGCCTGAACACCGACGGCGCCCTGTTCTACGCCGAAAACCAGGGCGACTGGATCGGCTCCGGGTACATCACCCACGTCGAACACGGCGACTTTGTGGGCAACCCGGCCGGGCTGCGATGGTCTTTCCTCCCCGGCTCGCCCCTCACCCTCACACCCGATGACATCCCGGACACGGGCCGGCCGCTCTTCGAAGTAGCCCGGTCCATCCCCGCGCTCAAACCCCCGGCCGTCTGGCTGCCCCACACCATCCTGGGCATCTCTACGTCCGACATCCTGGTCGACTCGACGGGCGGGGCTTTCGGGCCGTTTGCCGGCCAGCTGCTCGTGGGCGACCAGGGCCACAGCAAGATAGCCCGCGTCTTCCTAGAACAGGTTGACGGCGTGTACCAGGGCGCGGCTTTTCCCTTCCGCGAAGGGTTTGCCTCCGGCGTACTGCGCCTGGCCTGGGCCCCCGACGGGTCGCTGCTCGCAGGCATGACGAGCCGGGGCTGGTCGTCTACCGGCCGGGCACCCTACGGCTTGCAGCGCCTCGCGTGGACCGGCAAGACACCCTTCGAAGTCCAGGCGATCCGCGCCGAACCGGACGGGTTCACGCTCACGTTTACGGCCCCGGTAGACCGGCGTACGGCAAGCGACCCGGCCTCGTATGCCGTGACGGGCTTTACCTACCACTACCATTCCACGTACGGCAGCCCGCCCATCAACCGGGAGGTAGGCCGCGTGCGGGGTGCCGTAGTGGCAGACGACGGCCTGTCCGCCCGGCTGGTGATCGACGGCCTGCGCGAAGGCTACATCCATGAGTTGAAGATGCCGGGGCTCCGTTCAGAAACAGGGCTTCCGCTCCTGCACGATGCGGCCTACTACACGCTCAACCGGATCCCCGACGGCGAACCCCTCGCGCTGGAAGACAGGCCCGGCGCTAGCGCTGCGCAAACCACCCCGGACCGCGAAGCAGCACCCGTCCGGCAACCCAAACGGATGAACGAGATGCCGCCTTCCTGGCGGACCGGGCCGGACGTGACGATCACGATAGCCACCCGGCCGGGGTTGAAGTTCGACGTCGAAGGCTTCGACGTGGCCGCCGGCAGCCGCGTGCAACTCGTCTTCAACAACAACGACGACATGCTGCACAACCTGGTCATCACGAAGCCCGGCACGGCTATGCAGATCGGGCAGGCAGCGATCCAACTGGGGTTGCAAGGCCACGAGATGGGCTACGTGCCGGAGAGCGACGACGTGCTGTTCCACACCGGCCTGCTGGAGCCCGAGACCGCCGAGACCCTCTACTTCACCGCGCCGACCGAGCCGGGAACCTACGCGTTCGTCTGCACCTTCCCCGGCCATGCCGCCACCATGCAGGGGACGATCCGCGTCGCGGCGCCGTAGTCAAAGTGTGGGCGTAAGGGCGTGTGGGAGGGGATAGAATGACGAATAACCATTAGAAATGCCCATACAACCCCGCCAACCTCTCGACCGTGAACATGGCCGACCAACCCGTTCCTGACCAGCCCTCCTCCATTGCGAAGCCGCCCGGCGGCCTGGCGATCCTGCTGCTGGCCGGCCCGTCCCTGGTGTGGTGCGCCGAGTACATCGGGTCCGGCGAGGTCATCCTGGCCACGCGTACGGGGGCTGTCCTCGGCACGGGCGTGATCTGGGCCGTCGTCGCGGGGATCTTCCTGAAATTCTGGATCGGCCTGAGCGGGGCGCGCTACACCGTATGCACCGGCGAGGGCATGATCGACATGTTCGACCGGATCCCCGGCCCGTCGCACTGGGTCGTCTGGATCGTGCTGCTGGCGCAGTTCGCCACGGCCGCCCTCGCCATCGGCTCGCTGGCTTCCGCGGCAGGCGCCTTCATCAGCGCGCTGATTCCCGTCACCCCGTATGTGGGCGGATGGCTCGTGACGGTCTTTGCCGTCGCCGTCGTCTGGTCCGGCGCCTTCGACCTGCTCAAGGCGGTGATGAGCCTGATGGTGGTCGTCATCGTGCTGGGCGTTCTCTACGTCGCGGTGTACGTCTTTCCCGGCTTCTCCGCCTTCTTCCAGGGCCTGATGCCCCAGACGCCGGCCGTGCCGCAGTGGGCCATCGACCTCGGCGTCGATGCCAATCCATGGACGGAGATCCTGCCCTTGCTCGGCTGGGGCGCCGGCGGCTTTGCGAGCCAGGTGTGGTACACGTACTGGGTGATGGGCGCCGGCTACGGCGCCGCCCGGGGCGTCGGGTACGGCCACCGGGCGGACCCGTCTCGCCTGCACCGCCTGACGCGCACCGACGCCGTACGGCTCAAAGGCTGGTGCCGCGTCGTCTACACCGACGCCTCCCTCGCGGTTATCATCGGGACGGTCGTCACGGTAAGTTTTCTGATCGCCGGAGCGGGGATCCTGGGGCAGGCCCACCTCGCACCCGAAGGCTCCGGCGTCGCCCTGGAGCTGTCCCAGATCTTCGCGTCTCGATGGGGTTCGGTAGGGGGCTTCCTGTTCATCCTCGGCGGCACGGCGGCGCTGATCTCGACGCAGATCGGGCAGCTGGCCGGCTGGCCGCGCCTGCTGGCCGATGCGTTTCGGATCTGCGTGCCCGGCTTCAAGGAACGCTTTCCCTGGAAGATTCAGTTTCGGATCTTTCTGGTCTTCTTCCTCATCACCAACATGGTGATCGTCTTCACGCTCGGCGTGCGGCCCGTCTTCCTCGTCCAGCTCGGCGCCATACTCGACGGCCTGCTGCTGACGCCGCTCCAGGCGCTCTGGGTCGGCCTCGGGCTCTACGTGGTGTTGCCGAAACTCTACAACGAGGACGCCTGGGCCGTCATCCGGCCCCACTGGATCTTCGGCCTGGGGCTGCTCGTTGCGTTCCTGGTCTTCGGCTATTTCTGCCTCTTTCAGATCCCCAACGTCCTGTGAACCCCTGCACGGCGCGTCCGAAACAAAAAGGGGGCGTGGCAGGAAAAACCCTTTCACTATTCCCCGCTATGCTCTTTATTGGAAGCGCCCCCTCGTTATCACGCTCCCTACAGGCCGATTCTTAGCCGGCATGCGTGGCCGTTGCCTTCTTCATGCGAAGGTTCATGCGAAGGCTGCCCGTAAGCGCCCTCTGCTCACATCGACGTTCTTCAGTATGGCGCTGCTCCGCCGCATCGGTTGTATCCGCCCGGGTCTTATCGTGGGAATGCTGTGCCTGGTGGCCCTGGCACCCCTCCCACAAGCCCACGCCCGGCAGGCTACGGTGCGCGGGTTCATCACGGACGCCTCGAACGGCGAGGCCCTGCAAGGCGTCAACGTCGTGCTCGAAAATGCAGCCGGCGATCTCCGGGGCGGCGCGACGAACGGCGACGGCATCTACGGCATCACGCGCATCCCGGCAGGACGCTACACGGTGCGGGCCTCGTTCATCGGCTTTCAGACCTACCGCGACTCCCTCGCCCTGCGGGCGAACGAACAGCTAACCCTCAACATCGCGCTCGCGCCGGATGACGCCGAGATGGAGGAAATCGTCGTCGAAGCCGAGCCGGAGACGGGGGCGGCGCGCGTGACGGCAGGCATGCAAGTCATCCGCCCGAAAGACATCGAGCTGGTGCCGATGCCCGACGTCTCGGGCGACCTGGCGATGTTCCTGACGACGCTGCCCGGCGTTGTTACCCTCGGCGACCGGGGCGGGCAGCTTTTTGTGCAAGGCGGCGAGCCTACGCACAACATGATGCTGATCGACGGTATGTACGTCCATCAGCCCTACCATATCCTGGGTTTCTACTCGGCCTTCCCCTCCGATATCCTCAGCCGCGTGGACCTCCACATGGCCGGGTACGGGAGCCCCTTTTCAGGGCGCATCGCGTCCGTCCTCGACATCTATTCGCGCAACGGCAACAAACGCAAGTTTGCCGGCGCCATCTCCGCCGCCCCGTTCGTCAGCGGCGTCCGCCTCGAAGGCCCCCTGATCCGAGACCGCCTCTCTTTTATCAGCTCTTTCCGCCAATCGGTGATCGAGCACGCCGCGCAGCGCTACGTCACGCAGGATATGCCGTACCATTTCGGCGACGTCTTCGGCAAAGTGCACGCGGTGCTGAGCAACAACAGCCAGGTCTCCGCCTCCATCATCCACACGCATGACCGGGGTACCCTCGGGCAACCCTCCGAAGACCGGCTCCTGGAAGAAATACGCTGGCAAAATACGGCCTACGGGATACGCTACGTCATCCTGCCCCGCGCCCTCCCCTTTGTCGCTGAGATGCTGCTCTCGGTCTCCCATGTACGCACCGAACAGGGTCCCGGTGACGCCCCGGTGCGATGGTCGCGCCTCCAGGGGTTCAACTATGCGGTCAACATGACCAACTTTTTCAAACGCGCGGAATGGAAATGGGGCGTCTTCTGGCGTTCACCGGAAGTGACCTCGGTCCTCGGCGGCCTCTATCAAAACCTTGCCTTCGGATTCAGCCGGCGGCACAAAGCCGGCCTGTACATCGAGCCCGACTTCTACATCGCCAACGGGCTCCGGTTACGCGTGGGTCTTATCGGCCAGATGTTTCCCAACCAGAACCAACCCACCTTCATCGAGCCCCGGGTGCGGCTCGTAGCGCAGCGAGGGCGTCACGAACTCAGCGCGGCGGTAGGCCAGTACCACCAGGAGGTCTTCGGCCTCAACGACCGGCGCGACGCTACCAACGTGTTTACCGCCTGGCGGAGCGCCCCGACCGACGAACTCGCACGGGCCACCCACTACCTCCTGGGCTATCGGTTTACACCGACGATCTGGCTCGAATTCTCCGCCCAGGGTTTTCACAAAGAGGTGAAGAACCTCGCCGTCGCCGAATGGACCTCCTTCCCGCGTTTCACGGGACGCCTGCAACCGGCCGACGGCCGTATCAGCGGCCTGGACCTGCGCCTGGAAGTCCGTACCCCCCGGTTTTACGGCTACGTCACCTACGGGCTCTCGTCGGTCGTCTACGAAGCCCGGCAAGCCGCCCTGCAACTCTGGTACGGCGTGGAATCGCTCAAATTTCACCCGCCCCACGACCGGCGTCACCAGGTCAACGTACTCGCAAGCACCCGGCTGGCCGGCTTCGACGTGAGCGCCCGGTGGAATTTCGGCTCCGGCCGGCCGTTCAACCGGATCTTCGGGTTCGACGGCTTCGTGCTGATGAACGGCGTGCAGGATCTGTTCAACGTCCAGGACGACCAGCGTGTGATCTACGAACGCCCGTATCAGGGCATCCTCCCGACGTACCACCGGCTCGACGTTTCGGTGGAGCGGCTGTTTGAATTTGACGGCTTTACCCTGACGATGCAGGCAAGCGGCATCAACCTCTACGACCGACGCAACCTCTTCGCGCTGGACCTCTTTACCCTCGAACGCACCTACCAGCTCCCGTTCGTTCCGACATTCGGCATCAAGATCGAGGTACTGTGATGCGACGTCGTTTCAGGTATAGCGCTCCGTTCTCTATTGAAGAAGACGCCCGACGCTCCGTTGGTGCATCGTGTGGGGGTATGGACGTGTGGACGTGTGGACGTGTGATAGATCGAGCGCCGCGCTGGCAGGCATCGAACGGGTCTCAGCCGACGGCTCATCCCCCCATCCTCCCACACCCCCACACCCCCATACCGTCTTCCCGCATGCGGCGCAACCGTATCCTCCCGCTCCTGGCCCTGGCCGCCTGCCTCCTCACGCTGCGCTGCACCGAGAGCGTCCAGACCCGCCTGGAGATCGAGTATCCGTTCACCATCTGGGGCCTGATCAACCCCAAAGCCGACACCCACGTCGTCCGGGTGTTCGAGATTGAAAACACCATCCGCCTTATCCGGCCCGACCCGATCGACGCCCGCGTGACCTCGACCCGGTTGCAAACGGGCGAGACCGTTGCCTGGCGTGATTCCGTAATCCAACTCCCCGACGGGGACTACCGCCATGCCTACTGGGCCGCCTTCCCGGCCGCGGAGGGAGAAACCTACCGGCTCGACGTAACCCGCTCGGACGGGTCCACCTCTTCGGCGGAGACGACGGTGCCTCCTGCGGTCTCCCTGGAGATTATCGAGGCCGACTCGAACCATACCGACGTGATCCAATCGATTTTCATCCGGGGTAATCCCCCCACCTTACCGCGCATCGACGTCGAATACTTTCTCGTCGGTTTTCGGACAGGTACCAACACACCTATCGAGAATCCGATCACGTTCTCCTATGCCAACAGAGCCGAACGAAGACCCGGCGGATGGCTCCTGGATCTCACCCTGGGCGAGGACTTCAGAATTATTTTCCAGGAGTTCGAAGAGAACGGGGAGGTCTCTACAGCACTCATCCAGTTGCGGGATATCGAAGTGCGGGTCCACGTAGGCGACGAAAAATGGGTTTCGCCCAGCGGCAGCTTTGATGCCGAAGCGCTCGTTGAACCCGGTGTCTTTACCAACGTCACGAACGGCTTCGGCTACTTCGGCGCCGGCTACGTCGAGGCGATCCGGTTTCAACCGCCCACCTTTCTCATCACACGGGCCGGATTCGATTAAGGATGATTCCCCTCTTCGATGCGCACCTGGACCTGGCCTGGAACGCCCTCTCCTTCAACCGCGACCTGACGCGCCCGGTGGCGGACCTGCGCCGGCGCGAAGCCCACATGACGGACGTGCGCTCGCGCGGACGCTGTACGACCAGCTTGCCTGAACTGCGTCGCGCCGGCGTGGGCCTGTGCGTAGCCACCCTGCTGGCCCGTAGCGGGCCCGCCCAGGATCCGAAGCCGGCGTACAGCCGCACCGACCTGGATTATGCCGACCAGGCCATCGCCTACGCCGCCGCCCAGGGTCAACTCGCCTATTACCGGGCGCTCGAAGAACACGGCCACCTCCGCCTGCTGCGTACGGCCGGCGACCTCGACGATCACTGGCAGACCTGGCAGCAACATCCCGACGAGACGCCCCTCGGCATCATCCTCAGCATGGAAGGCTGCGACCCGATCATGCAGCCGAATCAGGCGGAGGCATGGTGGAATGACGGCTTGCGTGCCGCCGGCCTTACCCACTACGGACAGGGGCACTACGCTTTTGGCACCGGCGTCGAAGGTCCGCTGAGCCAGACCGGCCTCGCCCTCCTCCATCGGTTCGAACGGCTCGGCATCGCCCTCGACGTCACCCACCTGTGTGACGAGAGCCTGGCGCAAGCCCTCGACGTCTTCGGGGGACCCGTGCTGGCCAGCCATCACAACTGCCGCGCGCTCGTGCCCCACCAGCGGCAACTGAGCGACGCCCAGATCAAAAAGCTGGTCGCCCGCGATGCAGTCATCGGTATTGCTTTCGACGCGTGGATGCTCTACCCCGGCTGGCAGCACGGCGCAACGTCCCCGGAAGTGCTCGGCCTCGACGCGGCGGCCGACCACCTCGACTACCTCTGCCAGCTGGCCGGCACGACCCGCCACGCCGCCATCGGGAGCGACCTCGACGGCGGCTTCGGCGCCGAGCAGACCCCGCGTGACCTCGATACCATCGCCGACCTGCAAAAACTCGGCAACATCCTCACCGCACGGGGTTACACGGAGGACGACATCGCGGCCATCTTCCACGGCAACTGGCGCAGATTCTTTCGGCAAGCCCTGCCGGATGCTTGAAACAATCCGCATCGACGCCTACTCTGTCCCTGCAACAAGTCAGGACGTACGCAACGGTTTCTGTACCTGTCATCCCGGACTTGATTCTTTGACGGGTCGCCTACCCCGATGCTTGCATCGGAAAGCAACCGCTTCCTTAGACGGATACCTCGGAGCTTGCTCCCAGGAGGGTCATTTGCGTAAGCCCTGAAGTACAACACCACGGAGCAACGCCACCCATGAACGAACGCGAAGCAACCCTCGAAGCCCTGGGCTACCCCCTCGATCGCATCCCGGCGCCGGGTGCCATCTACAAACCCGTCGTCGTGACCGGCACCACGGTCTACGTCTCCGGTGCCGTACCGACCGACGGCGGCGTCTTGCAATACAAGGGTAAAGTACCGTCCGACGTCAGCCTGGAAGACGCGAAGCAATCCGCCGCCCTGTGCGCGGCGAACAACCTCCGCATGGTCCGGCAGGCCGTCGGCTCCCTCGACCGCATCGCCCGCGTCCTTCGCCTGACCGGCTACGTCAACAGCGATCCCGACTTCACCGATCAGCACCTGGTCATCAACGGGGCCTCGGAACTCTTGCGCGAGGTATTCGGGGATGCCGGGGTGGGAGCCCGTTCGGCCGTCGGCATGGCGCAGCTACCGCTGGGCTCGGCCACCGAAGTGGAGTTGATCCTCGAACTCAAAGGCGAATAGGGTCTGTGTGCGCCGGTGGTATCGTGTTTACGGTGCTTGATCCCCCATCGCCCGACCGCCTCTTCCTTTAAGCCGCGAGCCATGCCGCCCTCTCCCACCGAACCTGTCTTCGACCCGACCTTTCTGAACGCCCGCCGCGAAGCCGGGCTTATCCTGTGTGCATGGGCGGCCTGCCTGCTCTGGACCGTCGGCTACAGCGCGCTGGCCGGCTACCGGACGCCTTCCGATCCCATCCCGCTCGTCCTGGGGATGCCGGGGTGGGTGTTCTGGGGCGTGCTCGTCCCCTGGCTCGCCGCGACGCTCTTCAGCATCTGGTTCGGCCTTTCTTTCATCGCGGACGACGCCCTGGACGCCCCCGCCGACGAGACGGCTTCCCATGCTTGAGGGAGGCCTCCTGATCCCGCCTGCCCTCGCCCAGGAGCTGGCGACCCGGAGTGGTTCCGGCGGCGCCCTGGTCGTGTTCCTGCTCTACACGCTCCTGGTCTTTGCGCTGGCCTGGTTCGCCCACCGGATGCTCGTCAACCGGTCCTTCCTCAGCGAATACTTCCTGGGCAGCCGGGGCCTGGGCATGGTCGCGCTGGCCCTCACCTTCGGCGCGACGAGCGCCTCGGCCGGGTCGTTTGCCGGCTTTCCGTCCTTGATTTACGCACACGGCTGGGTCCTCGCGCTATGGATCGCCAGCTACATGATCTTTCCGCTGTGCGGGATGGGCTTGCTCGGCAAACGCCTCAACCAGGTAGCCCGCAAGACCAACGCCATCACGTTGCCCGACGTACTGCGCGAACGGTTCGAAAGCCCCATGCTGGCGCTTATCAGCACCCTGCTCATGGCGTTCATGCTGACGGTCTACCTGATCCCGCAGTTCACACTCGCGACCCTCATCATGGAACAGTTGCTGGGCGGCACCGCGCTGTTCCAGCGGGCTGCGCTGGGGCTGGCAACGGCGGCCGGCAGCTTCCTACCCGACGGTGTCAGCGCCGAGTACGCGCTGGGCTTGCTGGTCTTCGCGGTGCTGGTGGTGGCCTATACCACGTTCGGCGGGTTCAGGGCCGTCGTGTGGACGGACGTCTTGCAAGGCTTTGTGATGATCGTCGGCGTGCTGTTGATGCTGGGGCTGGCCCTCACGCAGGTCGGCGGGCTGCCGGCCGCCACGAAACGCCTGGCCCAGATGACACCGCCGCGCCTCGGCAGCGTGGTTTTTGAGACGACGACCCCGGCACCGGCCGGCGGCTATCGCATCCCGACCGACGCCTGGTTTACCGTGCCCGACTCGATGTCCGGTGCCGTCCGCCTCTTCCGCACCAACCAACCGGCTCTCCTTACCGAGGGCCTCCTGCGTTCGGATGCCGTCAGCGCCGTTGAGATCACCACGCCGGAGGAAATCGACCACATCCTGTCCCGGTTCAGCACAGGGGCTCCGCCGCCGCTGCCCGCTCCCGTACACCCGCGTCTCCTCGCAATGACGGAATACACCTACGGAGCCGGACAACGCGGCGTCTATGTGACGGCGCCCGGCCCCAGCGCTACGGATGCCCAGGGCTTCTTGCCCCTGGCGCTGGCCGTCTCGTTTTTCGTCTTCTGGGCGCTCTCCGGGACCGGACAACCCGGTAACATGATCCGCCTGATGGCTTTCGACAACACCAGAACGTTGAAGCGGGCCCTTGCTTCGCTGTCGGTCTACTTCGCCCTGATCTATTTTCCGCTTGTCGTGATCTTCTGCTGCGCGCGCGTCCTGGCGCCGGGCCTGGACCAGACGCCGGACCGGATCATGCCGGTGATGGCTTTTCTGCTGACGCAAGAAGCCCATGTGCCCTGGCTGGCGGGGTTGCTCATCGCGGCTCCGTTCGCCGCCGCCATGTCGACCGTCGACAGCTTCATGCTGATGATTTCGTCGTCGGTGGTGCACGACGTCTATCAGCACACCGTCAACCCTGCGGCTACGGAACGCGTCATCAAGCGGATGAGCTATGCCTGTACGCTGGTCGTCGGCATCGTCGCGACCATCGGCGCGCTCTATCCGCCCAAATTTCTCCAGTACCTCATCGTATTCACCGGAGGCGGGCTGGCTGTGGCTTTTCTGGGACCGGTAGCGCTGGGGCTCTACTGGCCGCGCTTCAACAAAGCCGGTGCCCTCTCCGCGATGATCGGCGGCTTCCTGGCCTACCTGGCGCTCTACGTCGCCGGTTTTTTGCTCTACGGCGGGACGTCACCGGTTCGCCCCCTCGGCTTCGACCCGCTGATCTGGGGCTTCGCGGCCTCCCTGGCTTTCGCAGGGGCGGGCACCTACCTCACCGCCCCGCCCCCCCAGCGGCTCGTCCGCACCTTTTTCTACCGGGCGTGATCACGCGCGCTCCCGTGCTCGCCGGCGAGCACGGGCTTTGCGGATGTACGCCGCCGCATCCGGCGTCTTGCAATTCGTCTCGCCGTGATCCACGTCCACGGCACCGACTTCCTCGGCTACCGCCACCGCTTTTTCCGCCAGGGTATCATTGCGGCTGCCGATGGCGATGAGGGCATTGTTCATCGCGTACCGAACCCGGTTTGCGCGGCCGTGGATATCCCGCGCGACGATCGTCAGATAGGGCTCGAAGTACGCATCCGGCAGGTCGCCCTCGTTCAAAGCCTGATACGCCAGGATATTCCACCCGCCCTGCCCCGTCCATTCACCGTCCGAGACCGCCCACTGCGCTGCCCTCTCCCGGGCCAACGCCGTCTTGCCGGCGAACCCCGAGAACGCATCCGTGATCACGTAGTTGTCCAGGTCCGCCGCCCAGGCGTCCAGCAGCGCTGCGTCGGCTTTCTCGGGGTCGGCGATCATGGCGGCGAAGACGCGGGCGTCGTGGTTGCCCGTAGCCCACAGCTGCTGCGCCGCCTCGTGGTCGGTTTTGACCTTTTTCTTGAGCGTCTTCAGGTTGGCGTAACTCACACCGAACTGGTTTTCGCCGACACCGTGGCGCCGATAGATTTTTCGCGTTTGCTCGCTGCCGTAGCCTTCCAGCGTCTTCAACATGTCGTCCACCGTCATGGTCGTTGCCCTCTGTTTGTGCGTACCTGCGTCGGGTTGGTGGTCGATAAGCTAACACATAGGGGGTGCCACGATTATGTCACACGGCATATGCCGAAAGGGGAAACGTAAAACGTTAAGGGATAAGTGCCAGGCACTCTCACGTTTTACGCATTCCGTTTCACGCATCGCTCCCCCGATCCTTTTTGCTGCCTTGCTCCAGTTGACGGCGGCCTGTGCAGAAGCGATCTTCGAAGATCAACCCGTTTCATCTTTTCCTGGAGAGGCGTTCATCATGCAAGATATCCGAGTCGCCTCGGTACAGTTTCAGCACGCGCCGGGCGACAAAGCAGCCAACCTGGCGACGATCCGCACTTTTGTGCACGAGGCCGCCCGGCAGGCGGTGAACCTGATTGCGTTTCCGGAGATGTGCATCACGGGCTACTGGCACGTGCGCGCGCTCGCGCGCGAAGCCGTGGCCGCGCTGGCGGAACCTGTCCCGTCCGGGGCTTCTACCCGGGCGCTCGTGGCCCTTGCTCGCCAGTACGCCATGACCATCGGCGCCGGGCTGATCGAATGCACGGAAGACGGCACGCTCTACAATGCCTACGTCGTCGCCACGCCGGACGGGCAAACGGCCTGCCATCGCAAGCTGCACTGCTTCATCAGCCCGCACATGGCTTCCGGAGACGCTTTTACGGTCTTCGACACCCCGCACGGATGCCGGGTAGGCATCCTGATCTGCTACGACAACAACCTGATCGAAAACGTACGGATCAACGCGCTGATGGGCGCCGAGGTGTTGCTGGCCCCCCACCAGACCGGCGGATGCCATTCCCGCAGTCCACGGGCGATGGGCCTGATCGACCCTGACCTGTGGCACCAGCGTCACGAGGACCCCGACGCCATCAAGGCGGCGTTCCGGGGACCCAAAGGACGAGAATGGCTTATGCGCTGGCTCCCGGCCCGGGCCCACGACAACGGCCTGTTCATTCTCTTCAGCAACGGCGTCGGCTACGACGACGGCGAAGTGCGAACCGGCAATGCCATGATCCTCGACCCCTATGGGGCCATCCTCGCCGAGACGTGGAAAGCCGGCAACGATATGGTCGTAGCCGACCTCGATGCCAGCCAACAACCGCTGTCGTCCGGCCGACGCTGGCTGACGGCCCGGCGCCCTGAACTGTACCATCCGCTCACCCGACCGACCGGCGAAGAAGCGCACGCCCGCACCGTGCGCTTTGGAAATAATGCAGGGAATGATACTTTGTAGCGCTGATCTTCGAAAGGAACCACTGGTAACGAGGGGAACCCGAACGATGACCCTGGACCGCCGACATTTTCTCGAAACGACCGGCCTGGCCTTGACGGCCTGGACCCTGCTCGGCCCGCTGAAGGCTACCGCCTCGTCCGGCGCCGCACCCAGGGTGGGCATGTGCGATTGGAACCTCGGCCAATCGTGCGACCCCACGCTGATCCCCAAGGCACGCGAAGCCCACCTCGCCGGCCTCCAGGTGAGCGTCGGGACGCGGCCGGATTACATACCGCTTCGCGAACCGGAAGTACGGCAACGGTATCTCGACCTGGGCCGGCAGCACGGCATCACCTTCCCGTCGGTTGCCGCCGGTAGCATCCTGAACCAGATCCCGCTCAAGTCCGAACCGCAGTCGGCCGTCTACCTCATCGACGCCGTCGAGGCCGCGGCAGCGCTCGGGTCTACCAACGTGCTGGTCGCCTTCTTCGGCAACGGCGACCTGCGGCTGCGAGACGCTACGGGACAGTTCCGCAACGTGAGCACCGGCCCCTTCAGCACGTACGAATTGGACGCACCCGGCGTCACCCGGCTGGTCGAGGTGCTCCGGCAGATCGCGCCTCGCGCTGAAGACCTGGGCGTCGTGATGGGCCTTGAGAACACACTCACCGCCGAGCAAAACCTGGAGATCCTCGACCGGGTCGGATCTCCGATGGTTCAGGTCTACTACGACGTCGGCAACTCGACCGCCTACGGCTATGACGTGCCCACCGAGATTCGACGGCTCGGCAAGGAGCGTATCTGCGAGATTCATCTTAAAGAAACACTTTCACTCGACGATCCTAACTGGGCTCTGCTCGGCGCTCCACAAATCAACGGCGTGCCTTTCGAAGCCGTAGCCGCTGCTTGCAACGCCATCGGCTACGACCGGTGGTTCATCCTGGAGACAAGCGGGCGCAAAGATCGATTCCTGGAAGACACCCGGACGAACGTCGCTTTTGTCAACGCCCATTTCGGATAATGTGGAGAGAAGCAGGACCGGACACCCGCTGTCACGGCCAATAGACCGCCATCTTCTCGCGCAGAAAGGTGACGCTGCGGGCGAGTTGGTCCATCCCTTCGACGCCGTCCTCGATGCTGACCCAGCCGTCGAAGCCGACGCCGTGTAGTTCCCGAAAAATCGCATCGTAATCATTCAGCCCCTTGCCGATCTCGCCGTGGCACAGCCGGGCGGCATAGCCCTCGACGGTCTCTTCCGCGCGTAGATCGGCCAGCGTCCCTTCCTTCAGGTACCGATCAGAGGCATGCATCGTAAGGACGCGATGCTTGATGCGCTGCAAGAGCGTCAGCGGATCTTCGCCGGCCAGGAGCGTATTGGACGGATCGAAATTGACGCCGAAGTTGGGCGCCGCTATGCGATCCACGAGGTCGCAGAACACGTCCATGTGCTGGGCAAATTCGGGATACGTCCAGTAGTTGTCTTTGTAGTGGTTTTCGAGAATCAGCGTGATGCCGGCCCCGGCGGCATAGGCGGCACAGACCTCGATAGCTTCGGCGACGACGGCGAGCCCTTCCTCGCGGCCGATCCCCGGTCGGCGCTGCCCTGAGAGCACGCGGCAATACCGCCCGCCTAGCGCAGCCGCCATGTCGATCCACTCCTTCTCCCGGTCGATCTGCTGCCGGCGATAGACGGGATCCGGATGGCAGAAGTCCGGCGAGCAGCACAGCATGGGCATCGTCAAGCCCGCGTCTTCGACCCGGCGGCGGTACGCGGGCCATGTCGCTGCCTCCTGCAAGTCGAGAAAGCCGCTGTAAAACTCCAGCCCGTCGACGTCGAGCGTCGCAGCCAGGTCGATCCACTGCGGCAACGTCATCGACCCGTCGACGCACAGCGCATCCATGAAGGCTTTGGGGAAAACGGCGAGCTTCGGCACCCTTTCGAATGGCGAATGGTGAATAGCGAATGACGAACGGCCAATGAGTCTCCCATCGACCATTGACAAATGGTCTTTGAGACATTGTTTCGGTAAGGGAAAACCCACCGCCCCGCGGCAGGGGGCTGGCGCCGAAGGCGACTGGGGGTGTCGCTGCGGCCTGCTACACCCTCCGTCCCCGGCTACGCCGGGGCCACCTCCCTCCAGGGAGGGGTCTCCCCGTGACTACCGAAGTAAAACATCAAAGACCATTTGTCAATTACCAATGCACTATTAGCCATTAGCAACCTCTTTCGGCGGGTTTCGGCCGATGACCGGGTATTGCTCCAGCTCGACGACCGAGCCGCTGACGGGGCGTGAGGCATCGCTGAGCCAGTACACGGCGGCGGCGGCCACGGCTTCGGGTGTTATCAGGCGCCCCGACGGGTTGACGGCGCGCGGCAGGCGATCAGGCCAGTCTTCCGGCAGGCCGTCTTCCATTTTATAGCGGTACTCGTTCTCGGTGAGCACCCAGCCGACGTTGAAGTGATTGACGCGGACGCCGTGATGATAGGCCAGGGCATCGCCGAGGTTGCGTGACAGGGTAAGCAACCCCCCTTTGGAGATGCTGTACGCCAGCAAGGCGGCTTCGCCGCAATAGGCGTTGATAGAGCCGATGTTCAGGACGCACCCGTGCGACGCTTCCAGGTGCGGGAGTGCCGCCTGAATCAACAAGAGCGGCGCCCGCACGTTGACCGCCATCACCGCGTCGAAGAGCGCTGCGTCCGTGCTGTGCAGGTCCGACCGGACGATGGAGGCCGCGTTGTTGACCAGCGCGTCGAGCCGGCCGAAAGCATCCACGGAGGCGGCAACGATGCGGGCGGGGGCTTCCGGGTCGGCGAGGTCGTCCACGTGCAAGGCCGCCTGCGGGGCCAGCTCGGCAACGACCCGTCGCGCGCCGGCTTCATCGCGGTCGTGAACCATCACACGGGCCCCTTCCGCCACACAACGCCGTGCGATGGCGCGGCCGATCCCGGCGGCGCTGCCGGTGACGAGGATGACTTTGTCGTTCAGTTCCATTGCGCTCGCCTTCGGCTCGCCGTCACTGGTCATTACGGTCGCTGCGCTCCCTGTCATGGGTCATTGGTTCCTTTTCTCCTCACCAGTGACCAGTGACTCCTACGGTTTCAGCACCGCTTTCACGATCTGCCCGGTGTGCATCGCCTCGAAAGCCGCAGGCCACGCTTCCAGCGGCCAGGCACCGCCGATGAGGGGCGCTACATCGAGCCGGCCGGAGGCGATGAGGCCGATCACGGCTTCCCAGACGGCCCAGTGATGGCTGAAGCTACCCCGCAGCGTGATGTTTTTCTGGACCAGCGGGTCGAGCGAAAAGCCCAGCGGTTCGGGTCCCCAGCCCACCTTGCAAATCCATCCGGCCGGCCGCACGACGTCGAGCGCCACTTTCAGGGTACGCGACACCCCGGCGGCATCAATGACGCCGTCGGCGCCCAGCCCGTCGCCCGCCCGGGCCCACGCCGTAGGATCCCCCACCATCGTCGCCAGGCCGTATTGTTCGGCGACGGCGAGGCGGGCTCGGTCTCGTTCGAGACCCACCATGGCGACCTCCGCTCCCTGGAGGTGCGCCATGATCCCGCAGAAGATGCCGATCGGTCCCGGCCCGAGCACCACCACCCGGTCGCCGGGCTTTACATCGGCATTGTGGACGACGGCGTTGTAGGCCACGCAGCACGGCTCGGTCAGCGCAGCCTGCTCGAAGCCGAGCCGCTCCGGGAGGCGATGCAGGCAGCGGGCCGGTACCCGCACGAAACGGGTCATGGCCCCGTCGACGCCGTAACCGAACCCTTTACGCGACGCGTCGAGGTTATACAGCCCGCGCCGGGTCATCGGCGAATTGGGATCGATCACCGCAGCCGTCTCGCTGACTACCCGGTCTCCCCTGGAAAAACCCTGCACCCGTGCCCCCACAGCGGCGATGGTTCCGGCAAACTCGTGCCCGAGGACGACGGGGTAGTTGACCGGCCAGCTATGCGTCCCCGCCCACTGGTGCAGGTCGGAGCCGCACACCGACACAGCCTCCACTTCGAGCAAGACGTCGTCCTCCGTGATCGAAGGACGTGCTACCTCTCGTAAGGCCACACTGTACGCAGCCTCGGCGAAGTTGACGACGGCGGGCATCTTCATGGGCAACCCTCGCTTTGGAGAACCGCTTTACCTTTCCGTCCGATAATACGGTTTTCTCGGGTTGTACACGAGCCCTGCACGATAAGATGCTCCTCATGCATCCATCCTGCTGCCCGCCGCGATGGAGTCCGTCGCATGACGGCTGGCCGGAACGGCCTTCACCGGGAAACGCAGCAAACGAAGATGAAGGTGATACCGCGAACTCCTTAAAAAACCTGTTGGTTGAATTACAAAACATTACGTCAAGTGCACCCCGTTTTTGCCCTAGCAAATCGGCAATAAAAAGTGTTAACTGAGCCGAGCGTTGGCCCAGGTTGCTACCGCCCGCATCGCGCCTGAACGTTGACTCCATGAAAGGCGACGCATGGCCAGAGTACTGTTATGCCTGTTGATCGTGCCGGGAGCGTTCCACGGCGTCCATGCCCAGGCCTTCCGTACGGCGGCGCCATCGCCAGCCCGCGAGGGGTTATCCACGCGCGATGCGGCGTACTGGCCCGGCGTTGTCGTCATGAAGCTAAAGCAGCGAATGCCGCCGGGGAAAAAGGATCGAGCCGCGGGGATAGCCTCCTTAGACCGCCTCCT